>Ga0308170_10000220_pt1 | contig 90889 bp, 69 predicted proteins | sample PhyBR2_2_FD_202136 | JGI IMG/M metagenome (GOLD analysis project Ga0308170, IMG submission 202136) | Phyllosphere microbial communities from UC Gill Tract Community Farm, Albany, California, United States - DLSLSB.R2 | ecosystem: Host-associated > Plants > Phyllosphere > Unclassified | place... | reverse complement strand
ATCACGTCGGCCGGCATGCGCGAATCGCACGTGCACGATGTGCAGATCACGAAAGAAGCGCCGAACTACCGTTCGGAATAAACGATCCCTGACGCGGCCGATACTGGCCGCGTTTTCGTAGGGTGGACGGCTTTGCCGTCCACGCGGCGATGGTTGGCATCACGTTCATCCGGCGCGAAATCGGCGCCGTCAACCATCACCGCGTGGACGGCCGAGCCGTCCACCCTACCCAGACTACTCAGACTCTTCTCTCATGCATTCGAAAATCCTCATCCTCGATTTCGGTTCCCAGGTCACCCAGCTGATCGCCCGCCGCGTGCGCGATGCTGGCGTCTTCTCCGAAGTCTTCCCCTACGACGTCAGCGATGAATTCGTCCGCAACTACGGCGCCTCGGGCATCATCCTGTCGGGCAGCCACAATTCGACGCTCGAAGGCGACTCGCCACGCGCGCCGCAGGCCGTGTTCGAAGCCGGCGTGCCCGTGCTGGGCATCTGCTACGGCATGCAGACCATGGCGGCCCAGCTGGGCGGTAAAGTTGAAAACGGCCTGAAGCGCGAATTCGGCTACGCCGAAGTGCGCGCCCGTGGCCATACCGCGCTGCTCAACGGCATCAATGACTTCGTGACCGACGAAGGCCACGGCATGCTCAAGGTCTGGATGAGCCACGGCGACAAGGTCCTGGACATGCCTGAAGGCTTCAAGCTGATGGGCTCGACCGACAGCTGCCCGATCGCCGCGATGGCCGACGAAGAGCGTCGTTTCTATGCGCTGCAATTCCACCCCGAAGTGACGCACACGACGCAGGGCGAGGCCATCATCGGCCGTTTCGTGCACGAGATCTGCGGTTGCAAGTCGGACTGGAACATGCCGGACTACATCGGCGAAGCCGTCGAAAAGATCCGCGCACAGGTCGGTACCGACGACGTGATCCTGGGCCTGTCGGGCGGCGTCGACTCGAGCGTGGCTGCCGCGCTGATCCACCGGGCGATCGGTGACCAGCTGACCTGCGTGTTCGTCGACCACGGCCTGCTGCGCAAGGACGAAGGCAAGATGGTCATGAGCATGTTCGAAAAGAACCTGGGCGTGAAAGTGATCCGCATCGATGCCGAAGACCAGTTCATGGGCCACCTGGCCGGCGTGAACGATCCCGAGCAGAAGCGCAAGATCATCGGCCGCGAGTTCGTCGAAGTGTTCCAGGTCGAAGCGGGCAAGCTGACCAATGCCAAGTGGCTGGCGCAAGGCACGATCTACCCGGACGTCATCGAGTCGGCTGGTAAAGGTAAAAAGGGCCAGACGATCAAGAGCCACCACAACGTGGGCGGCCTGCCAGAGACCCTGAACCTGCAACTGCTCGAGCCGCTGCGCGAGCTGTTCAAGGATGAAGTGCGCAAACTCGGCGTCGCGCTGGGCCTGCCGCATGACATGGTCTACCGTCACCCGTTCCCGGGCCCGGGCCTGGGCGTGCGCATCCTGGGCGAAGTCAAGAAAGAGTTCGCTGACTTGCTGCGTGAAGCCGATGCGATCTTTATTGAAGAGCTGCGCAACACGCCATTCGAGGTGCCGCACGTGCCGGGCATCGATGCGGGCAAGGCGCCGCTGAACTGGTATGAGGCGACGAGCCAGGCGTTTGCCGTGTTCCTGCCGGTGAAATCGGTGGGCGTGATGGGCGATGGCCGCACGTATGAATATGTCGTCGCGCTGCGCGCGGTGCAGACGCTGGACTTCATGACGGCGCACTGGGCGCATCTGCCGCATGCATTGATGGGCAAGGTGTCGAACCGCATCATCAATGAGGTGCGGGGGATTAACCGCGTTGTGTATGATATTTCGGGGAAGCCGCCGGCGACGATCGAGTGGGAGTGAGGCGAAGCCCTTAACGAACTGATTTATAAGTAATAACTTTAGAGCCGTTGACTATTCGAGCGAGTGGTCAACGGCTTTTTATTGCTTGAAGGGCGAGTCGGTGTATGTCGACGTAGTGCGACGCAACTGACCTAGCAGTACTTAATCAGGACTCTCACCGTTGTGGTCTGGTCATATGGCGGTCCGTGCTCATCAACACCCATAGCTGGATTGTGCCAAGCTAATGAACAAAGCCCGGGAGCTCTGGCGCGGGCCGGCGCCTTCCGCTCCAGAACGGCAAAAGCGTGGTGCTCTAATTGGCTTAGTGCATTCCAGGTCACTGTATCTCGCCGCTATAGTATTGCAGGAATCACCGACTATCCGCGGTCGGAGTGGCCTCAATGTGGCAATGAACCTTATTGTACTGAGGTAGCCAAAGCGTGAGCAGGTCCATGGCCATCGCGGCACTGTCTGCAGCAAACACCTGATCGTCCGGCAAGTCGGGATAACGTACGCGCCTATCGATTCGCCGTCCTGCCAGGAGCTCGCTCGAACCACCGCACCGCAATCCGATAACCAGCCGACCATAAGCCCACGCCAGCGCCATTTCGGACAGCGTACCTGCGCCGCCGCCGATCGCAATCACCGCCGCAGAATGGGCAACGATCACGTTGCGGGCGTGGTCCAATCCAGTCGGTATTGCGATGTCAACAAACTGATTTGCTTGACTGACATCGGAGCCTGGCAAGATGCCGATGCCAGCGCCGTCAAACCAGTTGCGTGAATTGCGCGCGCCCTTGTGCGTGGCTTCCATCACACCACCCATGCCACCGGTAACGACCCGATAGCCCGCATCTACCAGTCTGCAACCGATCGACTCCGCCAGGTTTCGTTGGGGATCATCGTTGGCCAGCCTGGCATCGCCGATAACTGCGATGCAGGGCCGCATCGGGCGAATGATCGTGGCTTTCATGCCGCATCCCCCAACCTGGCCGAGTTGGCTCTCGTGCGTTGCAAAGGCGCGCGCGCAATCAGCGCCGCGATGATAAGCTCCCGCTGCTGGATTGTCGCGGGATCACGAGCGCCGCCAGGTTCGTGCAGGTACACAGCTTCTCTGATCCAGCGTGGCGATTCTGCGAGCTCGGCCATTGGTAGCATGAGCGCCCAGTCACTGGCAATCTCCACGTAGTTGCCATCAAGCCGCAAGTAGTGGTCCGGAACGGCTTCGAACAGTGATTTTCTAAAACTGCGCAGATGCTGCCATACATTTCCGCCCCTGTGCTCACGTGGTTGTTCAAAACAGGCTGGGTAGTAAGTCTTCTTGTCTGTCCGACACATCGATCCTACGGTCATATCGGCACCGTCTGAATACTCCGCTTCCAGAAGGTCAAGGACTTTTCTGCCGATCAAACAATCATCAGCATCCAGGGTAATCATGACAGAGTCAGGCCGGCCGCAATGCATGCGGATGGCTTCGACCGTATTGGCCAGTAGGCCACGCCTGAGGGGGTTCCTTATAAAAGTAATACGCGAAGCATGCGCACTGCACAGATCCTGTTGCATTTCGGACCAGGCTGGATGGGAAGCGTCATCGAAGACCACCGCACCCCAATCGGTCCGACTCTGGTCTAGTACTGAGTCAAGACAACGGCGGAATCGCCCAGGTTCGACGTTTCGGCCGGAGATGATGAAGACATAGGGTTCGAACCGTGACGGACGCAGCCATTGTTCCGTTATTCCGACCAGGTCTACTTCACCAAACTGGCTTGGGTCCACCTGGCCTTTGCCAATGACGTCGGCAATGCGGAATAGCCCAACGGTATCGGCCTTGCGGTCGTTCTTCGGGTGAATGAAAAAAGTCCGGCGGTCACCACCGCGCAAGGAATGCGCTAACCCGCCCTGTATGGACGCGTCCAATGCCCGGTGCCAGGCAGGCAGGTTCCGAGAGGGCGTCGATTGCGGCAGCATCAAAGGCAGGATGGCATTGAGGCGATGCATGTGCAGCAGGCAAAACCGCGTTTCGACGCGCCACGGTCCGGCCTCGCCGCCTGCGGAATAGGTACGGTCGCCGGTCTGCGCAATATTGAAGGCCACGGTGACTGCCCGCTCGTCATTCGTCAATGCCTGCGCCATATCGTGCAAATAGTCGTGTGCCGGGTCGCTGCGACCAATTAGCACATCCAGATCGGCCTGCAACAGATAGGGTGTGTGGCAGGCTTCAAAACCTGCAAAGATGGCAGACAACTGCGCGCTGTTTGCCGCATGCGTTGCTGGATCGTTTCGCCCAAGCCATTTAGCGTTCAGCCGCGAACGTTCTTCCGCTTCCAACGGCGCCTCGATTACGCGATCGACCCAACCCTGCGCTTGCAGCGCCGTGGCTTCAGTTCGCAGAAGGGCGAGATTCCCTGCAGTGTACTGGCGCAGGAATGCGTCTTCTTTAGTATCAAGAGCCAGGATAACTTCATGGAACGGCCTGGGCAAAGACAGCTGCCGCACCAGGCGCTGGACGTGTGCGCGCACGGTATCGGCCTCCATTGCACAAGCCTTGATCAACAAGGTGCAGTCGGGCGGATCGGCAGGCCGACATTCGAAGACCAGCAAGTCGCACGTGCTCTCGAACCTGAATTGATCGACCGTGGTACGTTCCACACGCCGAATGAGTTCGAATCCGGCCCTTTGCAGCATATTGCGCAGAACGCGCTCGGGCCGATGAAATTCGAAGAGTTGACGTCCGCTCTTGCGGTGCCGTTTGATCCATCTGAACGAGGTGTCAGGGTGAGCACTCGACGCTGCATCGGGCCGGGCCTCCGACGTTGCAATCCATGGAGCGAATCCTGGATGGCAAACTGCCACCAACACACGACCCTCGCGTTTCACCGCACGGCGCAGCTGCGCTGCCACGTCAAGCGTCCCGGCATGATCGAGCAAGCAGATAACCCGTCGGCATACGACCAAGTCGAATGGTCCCTCAGACAACGCCTGCTCGAACGTCGTTGCCGTTTTCAGCGAGGGGGATGCGAGGACGTCAAGGCGCTTGGCCAGACCTGGATCAGGATCATATGCGACCACATTGTGCCCCTGGTCGGCGAGCTGGCGGCTTAGCTCCCCCTTGCCGCATCCGAAGTCCAACACGCGCTGTCGCGGCAAGTCGGACACCATGGCTAGCACCGGATCCTGCACTGCAGACTGCCCCGTGGTCTGGCGGACCGCTTGCATAAAATAGTCCTTGAACCCTGAGAGCTCCGGCATATCCTGATCGCACAGGCTTGCACGCAACAGCTCACTTAAATCCGGCCTGTGCCAGAAGCGCCAGGATAGATAGGCACGACGGCACATCAGCTCGAATTGCCATTCAAAGTCGTCGAGCTCATGGGCAAATGCGAGATCACCGCCATAATCAATCAGCTTTACGGCACTGCCGACGACTCGAAGGTTCTTCGGGTGGATATTCCGGCAGATCAGGTGGTTCGCGTAGCAGTCGGCCATCAAGTCGACCATGCCAGGGCCGTGCCCACCGTTGTAGGGCAGGCTGGGCTCGAATGGGTAAATGAGGACGTTGTCCACGCCCTCCGTCACGAATCGGCTGATGCTATACAACCCGGCGCCTTGGCTCCAGCGGCCCACTAACTCGCCAAGCCGCCGTCGGGCTCGTTCCGACGCGACCGGTTTCCAGTAATCGAACACCTTGAACACCGATGTCTCATCGGTGAGCGCAACGCCTTCAGCACCGTGACCCAGCCAGCGCAGGCGGGCGGCGCATCCTACGCCGTCACGAGTCAGGCGCCTGACGGTGGCGACGGCATTGCTGACGCGCTGCGTGCGCAATTGATCGTGAATGCGATCCGCCGATGCAATACAGTGCTGATGCTGTACGATCAGACCCGGCAACTGACTGTAGAAGTCCACCGTCTGTTTTGCATCAAGTCTGGCGACAGCATCTGCCACGCGCGCGAACATTGCTTCATCTATGCGCGTCAGGACGGTGCGTGCAAATGTGGCAAGTGCTGTCGAGTGCGCAGCCAGGGCGCCGGGCGCTTGAGCAATCGTATCAAGCTCACCGGCAAGTCCGCGGATGCGGTGCACTGCGAGCCGGAATGCAGCAAGGCGCTCGTTCCGCAACTTTACGACACGATCACCCAGATCGACCAGGGGGTCGGCTGCGTGATCCTGGAGTGCGGAGAACAGGGCGAAACCGCAGATATCATCGGCGAGGCAACGTTCATGCTCTTCTGCGGTGCCGTGTTGCGATTCCCTCGCATGGTATATACCCAGCGGCACCGACACAATTTTCCGTTGGTGGCGAGTACGCTGCAGCAGGGTCCAGATCATGTCGGACCGGCGGGTGGCACGGCCGCCAATGTCAGGTACCGCGTTTGGCACATCAGCAAGTGCATCGGCGTTGAATACGAAGGTATTTCCGCCGCGATGCAACGCAGTGCTTCGTTCGAAAGCCTGTGCTGCTACGGCTTCGAGCACAAGGGGACGGAATAGCTGTTGTCCATCCAATATTCGGTCGAGCTGCGTACACAGGCGTTCACAGGCTGAGTGGACGGTTTCGGCCTCATGTGCTGGTTCCATCCAGAACGGCGTTTCGATGCGATCTGTTTCCTTGTGCGACAAATCATAATAAAAATCACGCCGGCCTGCACGCGAGGCAGCGTTGCATGCCGATCTGTCGGGAAGCGTGGCGTCAGGCGGCAAGAGCGCCAGCCAGCGCAGGTTCGCCAACAGGTCAACCATTTGCACACGTAGGGTCGACAGGGCGGGCAAGGGGGCCGCGCCGGTGTACTGGCCGATGGCGATGTCGACGCCATCTTCGCGCAGGCGAGCCAGGAAGGGAATAAGCGGCATGCGCTGGCGTTTGTGGGTTCCGGCTGTGGAGACGAGCGGGTCGAGTCGCATGTCGTCGTCCAGTATCCATGCAACGGCACCCTGGCGTGACTTGATGAAATGGTAGAGATACGTCTGCAGGGCCGTGCGGGCCGGACCAATGGAGAGACGTCCGGGCGTAGTCGGTGGCAGTTCGCCCGCTTGCATTGCAAGCAGTCTTGCCTCCTGCGTGATCAGATGTACCCGCAAGCCTTGTGTACGCCATCTGTCGGCAGCTGTGTCCAGTTCATGGGGAAACGCCTCGTCGGTCACGGCGTTTTCCAGAATGAGCACGTCAAGGCCAACCAATCCCGGTGTGTTCTGAAGCCCAAGCAGGTCCTCCATCAAGCCTTCCAGCGCGCGTAGCCGTTTCTGGTCAGTGATGAGGCCGACGACGAGATGTATTTCGGACGGCACGTTCTCAGCAGGTTGCGCAATAGCAGATGACGTTAGCGCCAGCACGCTTGGTGTGGCTGCAGCCGATGCAGACCATCCGAACAGTTGTACTGCACGAGATTCCGCCGCAAGTCGCTGTTCTGCAGTCATGTGTGCACAGTGCTTGGCGGAGAATGCACTCAAACCAGCCAGCCTTTGAGGTGAACCCGGCGTAGACAAGCGATCCCGGTCACTGCAAGCAAAGTGGCGAACCGTGTTCACGCCGGTAGAGCGATAATCAAGCTCGGAAATGCGCAATATTCTGATTAACAGGTCGCGATCTGTGCAGCTAGGCAAAGCTTCGTCGAACAATCCAGCCTCGAGCAGTCGATCGAGGCGGACCATCATATTACTAGGTTGCACACCCGGATTGCCGACATAGAATGAACCTACATCGGGGTTTGTGGGCGGCATGATTTCCTCATCAGGCAAATCCGTCACTGCTCGCGTAAAGCCCGAGGCAATCAATGTCGCGCCTTTGGCAGCGGCATCGCAACAGTGTGTCAAATGGAATGGCAACCAGCAATCGTCATCGTCGAGAAATGCGACATAGGTAGTGCGAGGGTCAGTGGTGCTCCGCGCTAAGTGATCGAGGCCAGTGTTCCAAGCTCCGGCAGCGCCTTGAGTGCGCCGGTTTCTCAGTGTTGATACGGGCAAACCGAAGCCTTCGGCGATCTTTCGTATTTGATCGACAGACGATTTGTCGGGCGAATCGTCGACTAGGATTAATTCGTCACAGCGGCGCTGTTGTGACGCGATGGAGGGAAGTGAGCGAGTTGCGAGCAGCGCCGGACGATCTTTGGACGCAACAAGCGCGACGACACGAAACGTCGCCAGCGGCGAAACATGAGACATAGGACTCCAGGATGTGGATGGGACTTTATCGGCATCACGATCATTGGATATGCACGGTGTCAGACGTTCTCAGGAGTGCTTCATCCAAGCATCCTAAGGGTCAAACCTTGCCATCCGCAGGGGCGTGATGTACACCTACAACTACAACTACAGCCTGAGTATATCGGTTTAATTCATGTAAGCAATGCTTTTTTTATAGCTACTGGTTAAAGTTCGGTGGGCAGAAAATCAGCCACCACGCCATTCATGTTTGGCTTGACTGCGATAATGGCCGATGCGCGGATAAACCGGGTCAAAGGCCAGTTTTCGAGTCAGCATCCGATCCACTTGCCTTCGTGCCGTGAATAGATCCAGATGACTCAAGGCCGCTGGTCGTAGTTTAAGCGCGGCAGCGCAGCCGCCGCCGGGCCAGGCGCCATCATTGTATCCCGACGGCACTGCTCCATGACCACAGCCAGATCACCGCGCCGCTGCCCGCGCCTGCGCGATCCACCCATCAAATTCCTTCTGATGGAACTTGATCCAGCCCGACACATGGCGCGCAATATCCGCCTGGGCATTCTCACCGCTGCGCATACGCGCATTCTGCGCATCGATATCGGCAATCGGCAAGCGCATCACCTGGAACAGCTTCACGGCTGCCGGGTTCTTCTCGGCCCACGCGCGGTTCACGACAAAGCGCGTCGTGTTGATGGCAAAGCCGTAGTCGCTGCCATCGGGCAGGCGTGTATCGGGCTTGCCTGGATACGCCGTCTTCGGCGCCTGCAGCCAGACGACATCCTTGCCCGGGATCAGCACGCCATTGACCCAGTAGGGCGTCCAGGCGTAATACAGGATCGGAGAGCCGCGCTTGAAGCGGCCGATGGTATCGGCGATCAATGCGGAGTAATTACCCTGCACATGCGTGACCGTGCCGCGCAGCTTGAAGCCGTCCATGTGCTGCTCGATCATCGCTTCGCAGCCCCAGCCCGGATTGCAACCGGCCATGTCCGCCTTGCCATCGCCGTCGTTGTCAAACAGCTTGGCCAGGCGCGGCTCGCGCAGTTGGCCGATATTCGTGATGCCGTATTTGTCGGCGGTGGCCTTGTCGATCAGGTAGCCCTGGGCGGCCGGCCCGGCGTACTCGCCCATGCGCAGCAGTTTGGCATCGCCGCCGGCGTTGTCATAGAAATCCTTGTGCAACGGATCCCAGTGCACCGCCAGGAACGTGGCGTCGCCGTTGGCAATGGCGATGTGGGCCGTGGGGTATTCCACTTCCTTGATGGGTTGCGGTGCGTAGCCCAGCGCCGCCAGCGCACGGTCGACCAGCATGGTCTGGAACGTCTCTTCGGCAACCGGGCTTTGCAGCGCTTGCACCTTGATCCCCTTGCCGGGAAGGGTGTCCGCCGGCGTTTGCGCCATGGCCAGGTGGGTAGTCAGCGCCAGTGCGCCAAGCGCGATGGTGGCGATCCAGCGAAACATGCGTCGTGACTGGTGTTTGATCGTAAATTTTTTCATGCGATGCATTCGTAGTCCTTTTTATGATTGTGGCTTGCCGCGCGTCAGGCGCAGGATGAGCCCGGCCGGGCCGGTCTGGTACCAGTGGCGTACGCCACGGCGTGGTTGTCCCATCGATTGCGTCAAGCGGTCCAGCGTAATTGCCAGCAGCACGATGCCCAGGCCGCCCACGGTTGCCAGACCCATGTCCAGGCGGCCGATGCCGCGCAAGACCATCTGGCCCAGACCACCGACGGCGATCATCGAAGCGATCACGACCATCGACAGCGACAGCATCAGCGACTGGTTGATGCCGGCCATGATCGACGGCATCGCCAGCGGAAACTGGACGCGGCTCAGCAACTGCCACGGCGAGGCACCGTAGGCTCGCGCCGCCTCAATCAGGTCAGGCCGCACCTGGCGGATGCCGAGATTGGTCAGGCGCACCAGCGGCGGCAGCGCAAAGATGATGGTCACGATCACGCCCGGCGCATTACCGATACCAAACAGCATCACCACCGGTACCAGGTAGACAAAGGCCGGCGTCGTCTGCATGGCGTCGAGCAGCGGACGCAGGAGATTCTGGGCGCGGTCGCTGCTGGCCAGGAAAATCCCGAGCGGTAAACCGATCACCATGCAGAAAGCAAGCGAGGTCAGCACCAGCGACAGCGTGATCATGGCGTCGGACCAGATGCCCAGCATCGATACGATCAGCAGCGCCACCACGGTGCCAATGGCGAGCGTGCGGGTGGTGAATTGCCAGGCCAGCAGGCCGACGACGGCGATCACTGCGAGCGCTGGCGCAGCCAGCAACAGCGCGCTGACGGCGTCGAGCGTGGCGTCGATGGGAGCGCGCACGATCTGGAAGAATGGGCGGAAGTGTTCGACCACCCAGCCCAGCGCGTCATTGATCCCGGACTGGAGCGACAGCGAGCCGTTCAGCAGGTCGGACAGCCCAAGGCTAGTCTGATCGGGCGAGGCGGCCGGCGCGGCGTCGAGCCATGAGGTATCGCGCGGCGACGTCGGCAGCCATGGATTGATCTGCTCAGCTTGTGGGACGACCGGTTGGGTCGCGGTCGCGATAGCGGTGCCGGAATTCATGCTTGTCCTTTCGGGTTGTTTGGTGCGGCGATGGGCGGCGTATCGCGGTCGAGGAACTTCAGCAGGGTGGTCTTGCTGATAGCCCCGCGGTATTTACCGTCGTTCGTCACCACGGGCACGCCATACGGCATCTGCGCGACCTGGCCGAACAGGCCGGCGACCGGTTCATCGGCGTCGATGGTGGTGACATCGGGCAGGTAGGCATGCGCCAGGCCCAGTGGGCCGACGTGGCCGTCGAGTGCGCTGCGCAGGGAGTCGGCCGAGACCACACCCAGAAATTTCTGCTGTGGGTCGACGACGTAGGCGTAGGCCCGATCCTGCTCTTCCAGCATCGACAGCGCGGCGCGTGAACCGCGCGCGGGCGACTCCGCCACCACGATCTGGCTTTTACGGGCGATATCGCCAGCCTTGAACACGGCCGCGGCATCGACGCCGCGCACGAAGTTGCGCACGTAGTCGTTGGCAGGCTGGCGCAGGATGTCTTCGGGCGTGCCCACTTGCACGACATGCCCGTCCTTCATGATGGCAACCCGGTCGCCGATGCGCATCGCTTCGTCGAGGTCGTGCGAGATGAACACGATGGTGCGACGCTTGATCTGCTGCAGGCGCAGCAGTTCCGATTGCATCTCGGTGCGCATGATTGGATCGAGCGCCGAAAACGCCTCGTCCATCAGCAGGATGGCGGGATCGCACGCCAGCGCGCGGGCCAGGCCCACACGCTGCTGCATGCCGCCCGATAATTCGTCCGGATAGCTGGCGCCATACCCGGCCAGGCCCACCTGGTCCAGTGCCTGCAAGGCCAGCGCATGGCGCTCGGCCTTCGGCGTGCCGGCCAGCTCCATGCCAAACGCCGTGTTGTCGAGCACGGTGAGTTGCGGCAGCAGCGCGAACGACTGGAACACCATGCTGATGTCCTTGCGGCGCAGCGCGCGCAACTGCGCATCGGGCAGGGTGTTGATGTCGTTGCCGTCGATCAGGATGCGCCCGGCGGTCGGCTCGATCAGGCGATTGAGCATGCGCACCATGGTCGATTTGCCCGACCCGGACAAGCCCATGATGACGAAAATTTCGCCGGCTTCAATCGTGAAGCTGGCATCGAACACGCCGATGGTGCAGGCGGTCTGGGCCAGGATGTCCTGCTTGCTGGCGCCCTGGCGAACCAGGTCCAGGGCGGCTTCCGGCTTGTCGCCGAAGACTTTGAAGACCTGGTCGATGATGATTTGTTTTGCCACGTTGTGGTTCTCCCTCGATCTGTCGAATGAAATGAAATCGCCGCAGGCATCGAGGCCCGCGGCGGAGATCGCGACATGGTGGTGATGCAGACAGCGCGTGCCTGGCCTGTCGACGCGGCGACAATGCCAAAGGCGTGCCGGCGCTTGCGATGTGCGCAATGCGTGCCGGGTGCTGTGTGCGTGTTAATGACGCTGCGTGCCGTTCAACCGCCATGCGGCGAACGTTGCTTGATGCGGGCGGTAGGCCCAAGGTTCGGCCCCCATGCACGGCATGGAAAGCGATCGATAGCAGATGTGCTACCGGGGGTTTTGTTGTAAAAGGGCCGTAATTATAGCAGCAATCATGTCAAAGGACAATTGCTTTTTGCGATGAAACATGGTTGCTATATCAGTAGCAAGCCGGGGTCAGGTCTGACATTCGGACACGGACCCGGCTGTGAAAATGCGCGCGCTGCTGAACTCATTCTCTTCGAATGACAAATCGGACCAGCGCAACAACGTGCCTTCAAACTACCAACCCCCGTAAATCGCCACCAGCACGGCAAAAATCACCACCGACCCAACCGCAAAGCCGCGATCGACGCGGAACATCGACCGGTCGATCACCATGCGCTTGTGGCTGCCGTCACGCTGCGCCGTCGTGCTCAACAAAACCATACCAATGACCACCATGACGAACACGACCAGCATCCGGTCAAGAAACGGGATTTCGTAACTACCAGCGCCGTTATTGACCGCAAACCCAATCGGCGCCAGAAACCCCAGATCCATCACCAGCGGCAGAAACTTGAGAAACACCGAAAACACCAGCCCACCAATCGTGGCAAACATGGCCGCCGCAGCCGTGGTCTTGCGCCAGTAAAAGCCCAGCAAAAACATCGCCAGGATGCCGGGCGAGACGAAGCCGGTGTATTCCTGGATGTACTGGAAGCCGCCTTTCTTGTCGATCCCCAGCAAGGGCGCGAGCAGCACGGCGATCGCCATCGCCGCCACCACCGAGATCCGGCCGATCCAGACCATGCGCTGCTCGCTGGCCCCGCGGTTGACGTGCTTGTTGTAGACGTCGAGCGTGAAGATCGTCGCGACGCTGTTGGCCTTGCCGGCCAGCGACGCGACGACTGCCGCAACGAGGGCGGCGAATGCCAGCCCCTTGAGCCCGGCCGGCAGCAGTGCCAGCAGGGTGGGGTAAGCGCGGTCTGGATTGAGTTCGCCACCGGGTCGCATCGCGTCGCCAAGCGTGCCGGACTTGTCGAGCGCGTAGGCCGCAATGCCGGGCAAGACCACGATCACCGGCATCAGGAGCTTGAGGAACGCCGCGAACAGCAGGCCCTTGCGCGCCGTGTGCAGGTTGGCGCCCAGCGCGCGCTGGACGATGTACTGGTTGCAGCCCCAATAGTTGAGGTTCACGATCAGCATGCCACCGATGATGGTCGACATGCCAGGCAGGTCCATGTAGTTGGGATCGTCGCGCGTGAGCACCATATTGAAATGCTCGCCGGCGCGCAGGTACAGCTCGCTCAGACCCCGCACCGCACCCTGACCACCAGCCAGCGCCGCCACCAGATCGAGCGCAATCCAGGTCGTGACGAGCCCGCCGATCACCAGGCACAGCACCTGGATCACATCGGTGTAGCCGATCACCTTCATGCCGCCCAGCGTGATCACCGTGGCGAACACGGCCAGGAACAGCATGCAGGCCAGCACGTTCAGCCCGGCGATGCTGCTGATGGCCAGTGCGCCCAGATACAGGATGGCGGTGAGGTTGACCACCACGTACAGGCCGAGCCAGAACACGGCCATCGTTGCCGCCACCGCCGGGCCATAGCGCTGCTCGAGAAATTGCGGCATCGTATAGATGCGGTTCTTCAGGTAGATCGGCATGAAGAACACGGCAACGATGACCAGGGTCGCCGCGGACATCAGCTCATACACCGCGATCGCCATGCCGATGCGAAAGCCGGCCCCGCTCATGCCGATGAACTGCTCGGCCGAGATGTTCGATGCGATCAGCGAGGCACCGATGGCCCACCACGTGAGCGACCCTTCGGCCAGGAAGAAGTCGTGGGTAGCCTTGCCGGACGAGCGTTTCTTGCTCCAGTAGATCCACAAGCCGTAGGACGAAATGACGACGAAGTAGATGAGGAAGACAATGGTGTCGAGGCTGGTAAATGAGGTCATGGCGGTGTCGTGTCCCGGCACTCAGATGCGGTCGCTGCCCGACGTTCGCGGACCCGCCCCAGCGGCACCCGCCTGCGTCAGCTGCACATCGCCCCAGGTCGCGACGACAGGCACCGCGTTGCCGGTTTTGGCATCCCGCACCACCAGTTCAATGACCTTCACGCCACGCACATCGGCTGTCAATGGCTGAACCTTCGATCCAAACTTTGCCGGCGCACTTTCCGCCAGCAGTTTTCCATCCCCATACACGTAAAAGCGCACCAGCTCCCTGGTGTTTTCAGTCGAATCATCCACGCCAACCGATGCCGTCAAGCGCGCGTAGCCAGCATCGTTCTTCACCTGGAGGCGCGAATTGGATAGCACGCCAAGTCCCGACGTAAACACCTGGCCGGCCACCTGCAGGCTCTGGCCAAACGGCGTTGCATCCGGCTGCGCGCCGCCCCAGCCCGCGTACTGGGGCCGCGAGCCGCCCGAGCGGGTGCTCGACCACGGGTCGATCATGCGATGGACGGTCGGATCGAGTTGCGGCTGGCGCGTCCCGTCGACGGCGACATTGATCGACCCGGGGATCTCTGACAGATACACACCGTGTTCCAGCTGGCGCTTGCCGTGCGCTTCAAACACGAGCGTCTCGTGCGGTGCGAGCGTGAAGGCCTTCTCGCCGGTGAAGGTCAAGGTTTCCTTCGTCCACAGGTTGCGTAGCGTGACCGGCGCGCCATCCGCCAGTTTCAGGTGCATCGCCAGCAGCGTCACCGGTGCGGGCGATGCGCCGCGGTTGAACAGCGCCACTGCCTTGCGCTGCCCGTCGCCCAGCGTCTTGACGATGATCTGCGCATCGTTCGAATCATAGGCGACGATGCCCTGGTGGCCGGCCTTGTCCTGGTTCAGGCGAATCACGTCCGCATTGCCCAGGACCGCGAGCAGCGACGCCGGGCCATGCTGCAAGTCATAGCTGACCAGCAGCGGCGCATTGATCATCGCCCACAGCGAAAAATGCGAGCGCACTTCGACCGGGTTGTTGGCATCGAAGTCGCCATGGCCGATGTGCAGGATGTCGGGATCGTTCCAGTGGCCGGGGCCTGCGTACAGCGCGCGTTTGGCCGCGCTGTCGAAGTTGTGCAGCATGCTGGTCCAGCTCGGCGTGATGTCGGCGCTGGTGCGCCACAGGTTGCCGACATCCTTGCCCCAGCTGCGCACATTGGCCATGCCCCAGGCGCAGATCGACATCACATAATCACCCAGCGGGCGCGCGGCCTTGATTGCCGCAGCAACGGTTTCGTAGCGGGCACGCACGGCGCCGATATCCGTGCGGTTGATCGACCCGCGTTCGATCAGCGCCGCCATGCCGCGATAGCTCTGCTTCTTGACCAGGTCCGAGCCCGGTATGAAATCGGCCAGCCCGCAGGCGTCGATCTTCAGGTAGTCGAAGCCCCATTCCTTGAAATACAGGTTGATGTCCTGCGTGACGTGGCCATCCAGGCCCACTTCGCGTTCGGCGGTCGTGCCTTGTGGCAGGTTGGGCGAATGCAGGTCGTAGGCTTGCGAGCACGCATTGCGGCCGACGTCCGTGTAAATGCCCGCCTTGAAGCCCATCGCGTGCAGCTTGTCGGTGAACGGCTTGAAGCTGGTGCCGTCCGGCCCACCGGTGGCGGCAGACGGGAAGATGCCGGTGCGGATCTGCAGGCGGCCATCGCTGGCGCGGCGCTTCATCCACCAGCCATCGTCGAGGATGACATGGTTGTAGCCGAGCTTTGCAAGACCGCTGTCGGCAAGCACCTGCGCCGCGCCCATGACCTTGCCTTCGTCGACTTCCGTGCGAAACGCATTCCAGCTGTTCCAGCCCATCGGCGGCGTGCTGGCGCTGCCACTCGTGTTGCCTTCCCAGCGGCCTGCCGGAGCCAGGGGATCATCGGGAGATTTTGCATGCACCTGCATTACCGGCAGCGACAGCGCCAGGGCAGCAGCCAGACTGCCGCACACAACGGCCCAGGGTTTGGTTTCACGTGGCTTACTCCAGCGATGGTTCATGCAAATCTCCTGACGATGAATTTGTCTGCGGGCGGAAAAGGTCGGACGGCACGTACATCCGTTGTCCAGATGGTAATCGAAAGCAATCGAAAATAAAAGGCGCGATTTTGTCACTAAAAACACGCTATATCGAAAATATTTGGAAAGACTTTGCTTTTCGTTTGTCACTTCTTTACTATCACATCGATGGCAACGAAAACGTTTGAAACAAACGCACCTGGCGGAGGAAGACACGGATGAAAAGCACATCGAGCGATGGCGTTGCGTACTGCATGACCGGGCTGGCAGCATGGGTGGCCCTGTGAATCCCGCAGACACCCTGGAAAAGACGAGTTTGCCTGAACAAGCCGCCACCGGTGCTGCCAGGCCGCGCTGGCTTGGCTACGCGCTGGCAACAGCGCTGCTGTGGGGCGTGTGGGGCGCTTTCGCAGGCTTGCCAACCCAGAACGGTTTTCCTGAAACCCTCGTGTATGTGGTGTGGGCGCTGACGATGGTGCCGCCGGCGCTGTTCGTGCTGGCACGCTCCGGCTGGCGGATACGCCGCGACCGCACTGCGGTCGGCTACGGGCTGGCTATTGGCCTCTTGGGCGCGGGTGGTCAGATGGTGCTGTTCTACGCAGTCAAGGCCGGCCCGGCCTACCTGATTTTTCCGCTAATTTCGCTCTCTCCCGTCATCACGATCGTGCTCTCGCTGCTGTTCCTGCATGAGCGTACGGGCCGCATGGGCGTGGCCGGGATCGTGCTGGCCGTATGCGCGCTGCCGCTGTTTGACTTCAACCCGGGCGGCGCGCCGCAGCAGTACGGGCTGTGGTTCGTGCTGGCGATCGGCGTGCTGGTCGCATGGGGTCTGCAGGCGTACTTCATCAAGCTGGCCAATACGCGTATGGATGCCGAAAGCATCTTCTTCTACATGACCGCCAGTGCGCTGCTGTGCATTCCGGTGGCGCTGGCGATGACCGACTTCTCGCAGCCGATCAATTACGGGCCATCCGGGCCGCTGCTGGCCGCTGCTACCCAGGTGCTCAATGCCATCGGCGCACTGACGCTGGTGTATGCCTTCCGGCATGGCAAGGCACTGACGGTGTCGCCGCTGGTCAATGCCGGCGCGCCGCTGTTGACCACCGTGATCGCGATGGCGCTGGCCGGCGCGGTGCCGGGCGGCTACCGGCTGGCCGGCATCGGCCTGGCGCTGGCGGCCGCGCTGTTTCTTGCGCTGCAGGCGGACGATAGCGTCGCGCCTGCCGAATCAACCGAAGGAGCCTGACAAATGGACTACATGTTGAATCTGGTGCGCCGGCACAAGGCCGGCGAAGCGGTCGGGATCCACGCGGTGTGCTCGGCGCATCCGATCGTGATCGAGGCGGCGATGGAAGTCACACTGGCGGCAGGGCCGGCGCAGCCGGTGCTGATCGAAGCCACGTCGAATCAGGTGAACCAGGATGGCGGCTACACGGGCATGACCCCGAGCGCGTTCCGTGATTTCGTCTACGCCATCGCCGACCGGGTCGGCCTGGCGCACGAGCGCGTGCTGCTGGGTGGCGACCATCTGGGGCCCAATGCCTGGCAGGGCGAGCACGCGGATGCCGCCATGGCGAAGGCCGAGGTGCTGATCGAACAATACGTCACGGCGGGCTTTCGCAAGATCCATCTGGATTGCTCGATGTCGTGCGTTGGCGATCCGGTACCGCTGCAGGATGACGTGGTGGCTGCGCGGGCTGCGCGCCTGTGCGCCGTTGCCGAGCGGGCCTGGCAGGCGGCTGGCGGCGAAGCGCCCGTGTATGTGGTGGGCACCGAAGTGCCGGTGCCGGGTGGCGCGCATGAAGACCTGGCCGAACTGAGCGTCACCACGCCCGCCGCGGCGACGCAGACGATCGCGGCGCACCGCGCCGCATTCGCTGCCGCCGGACTGGATGGGGCGTGGCTGCGCGTGGTTGGCCTCGTGGTGCAGCCGGGCGTCGAATTCGACCACCACAAGGTGATCGACTTCCTGCCCGAGCGCGCCGTGGACCTCGGCCGCATGATCGAAGACGTGCCCACGCTGGTCTACGAAGCCCATTCGACCGACTACCAGACGGCGGCCAACCTGGCGGCGCTCGTCGCCGGCCATTTTGCGATCCTCAAGGTGGGCCCTGGCGCGACCTTCGCGCTGCGTGAAACGCTGTGGGCGCTGGCCGATATCGAAGCCGCGATGGCCGGCGATGGCAAGGGCTCCGGGTTCAAGGACACGGTGCTGGACGTGATGCGTGCCGAGCCGGCGCAGTGGCAAAAGTACTACGACAACGAGCCGCGCCGCGCCCGCTTCGACCAGCAATATAGCCTGAGTGACCGGATCCGCTACTACTGGCCGCATCCGGCCATCCAGGCCGCGCAGGCGCGCCTGCTGGCCAGTCTGGAGCGCACGCCGCCGCCGCTCACGCTGCTGAGCCAGTACCTGCCGTTCCAGTATGACGCCGTGCGTGAAGGACGGCTGAACAACCAGCCGGTCGATCTGCTCAAAGAGGGCGTGGCCAGGGTGCTGCGCCAATACATGGCGGCCTGCATGGCAGGCGCCGCAACGAAGGAGTTGGAAGCATGTTAGTCGCTGACAGGAATATTCTCGGCATTGGCGCGGAGCGGCTCGATGCCGCCGGCGCCGGTGCTACCGCGCGCGAAATCGCGCAGCAACCGGCCGTCTGGCCCGAGATCGAGGCACTGGTCGCCCATCAGCGCAGCGCGCTCGACGCGTTTCTCGGACCCTTGCTCGCGCGGCCCGACCTGCGCATCGTGCTGACGGGCGCCGGCACCTCGGCCTTCATCGGCGAATGCCTGGCGCCGGCGTTGTTGGGCGGCGGCTGGCGCGCAGACGCTGTGCCGACCACCGATCTGGTGTCGGGCCCGCGTCAGTTCCTGCAGCCAAAGGTGCCGACGCTGCTGGTATCGTTCGGCCGCTCGGGCAATAGCCCGGAAAGTGTTGCGGCGGTCGATCTGGCCGACGGGGTCGTGGACGAGATCTACCACCTGGTCATCACCTGCAATGCCGACGGCGCTCTGTGCCGGATGGCGCAGGGCCGCGCCAATGCGTATGCGATCCTGCTGCCCGACGCCACGCACGACCGCGGATTCGCCATGACCACCAGTTTCACCTCGATGCTGCTGGCTGCGGCGGGCGCGTTCGGCGTGCTGGCGCCGGGCGCCACCGCCGGGCCATCGTCTGCGGCTGCGCAGGTGCTGGCGTCGATGCTGCCGCTGCTGGACGGGCTGGTGGCCCAGAAGTTTAGCCGCGTGGTCTACCTTGGCAGCAATGCGCTGCGCGGGCTGGCCCGTGAAGCGTCGCTCAAGCTGCTGGAGCTGACCGATGGCCAGGTCGTTGCGCTGTTCGACTCGCCGCTGGGTTTTCGCCATGGCCCGAAGACGATCGTCAATGCCGACACGCTGGTCGTCGTGCTGTTGTCGAACGATGCCCGTGCCCGCCGCTATGACCTCGACCTGCTGCGCGAGCTGCGGAGTGATGGCCGTGCCGGCCGTGTGCTCGCGCTGAGCGGGCGCGACGAGCCGGCGCTGGGTGACGCCTGCATCACGCTCGATGGCGTCGGGCAGGCCCCGGATCTGGCGCTGGCGCTGCCGTACATCGTGTTCTGCCAGGCCTTCGCGCTGCTGCAGTCACTGGCGCTGGGCTTGCGTCCGGATACCCCGAGCGTGTCTGGCACTGTCAATCGCGTGGTGCAGGGCGTGACGATCTATCCACTGGCGGAGGACAGCGATGTTTCTCGGGGTTGACGGCGGCGGCACCAAGACGGCGTTCGCGCTGATCGACCGGCAGGGTCAGGTCCTGGCGCGCAATCAACAGAGCAGCGCGTATTACCTCGAAGTGGGCATGGAAGGTGCAGCCGGTGTGCTGGCTCGCGGGTGCTCCGAGTTGTTCGCGGCAGCCGGCGTCACCGCGACCGATGTCACATTCGCGTTCTTTGGTTTGCCCGCGTACGGCGAAGACCGCGTCGTGCAGGCGCAACTGGATGCGCTGCCACGCGCCGTGCTGGGCCACGCGCGCTACCTGTGCGACAACGACATGGTGTGCAGCTGGGCCGGCTCGCTGGCTTGCGCCGATGGCATCAGCGTCATCGCCGGTACTGGCTCGATGGCCTACGGGCGCATTGGCGGGCAGGGTGCGCGTGCCGGCGGGTGGGGCGAATTGTTCAGTGACGAAGGCTCGGCCTACTGGATTGCGCGGGCCGGTCTCGCGCTGTTCTCGCGCATGAGCGATGGCCGCGCGCCACGCGGGCCGCTGCATGGTTTGATGCGCACGCGCCTGGCGCTGCAGGACGACCTGGACCTGTGCCAAGTCGTCTATGGCGAGCTCAAAGGGGAGCGCAGCAAGGTGGCCGCGCTGTCGCGCCTCGTCTCCGAAGCGGCGGCGCTCGGCGATGCCCAGGCGGCAGCGATCCTCGAGTCGGCTGCGCTGGAGGTGGCTGCACTGGTCGACGCGGTACGGGGCCAGCTCGGGGTCGATCCAGGCACCGAGGTCACGGTCTCGTATTCGGGCGGGTTGTTCGGCGAGGATGGGCCATTACGCGCGCCTTTCGCGCGCGTGCTTGCGGCCAGCAGCGCTGGCGCTTACCGCTTGATGGCGCCGCGCCTGCCGCCCGTGCTCGGCGCCGCCGTGTACGCAGCGCACCAGGTGGGCATACCGCTGAACCCTGCAGCGCTCGACCGCCTGGCAGGCACGCAATGATGCGCCGGCAAGCAGATGGCGTGCCGGCGGTGCGCCAATCTGGTAAGCTGTTTTTTTATTAAATCTGCGTATCCAATCATGGGTCAAACCGGTCAGCGCCGCGACACCATTCTTAAAGCTCTTACCGAACAAGCCTCGGTCCAGGTCAGCGAACTCGTCAAGCAACTCAACGTCTCGGCGGTGACGATCCGCAGCGATCTGAGTGCACTCGAGGCGCAGGGCCTGGCCATCCGCAGCCACGGCGGCGCCACGCTGGCACGCATGCCGCCGACCGAACACACGGTGTCGCAAAAAGACGCACTGAATCACGAGCAGAAAGAGCGCATCGGCGCACTGGCTGCGCGCCTGGTCAAGCCGGGCGAAAACATCATTATCGATTCGGGCACCACGACGCTGTCGCTGGCGCGCCACCTGCGCGACGTGCAGAACGTGACGGTGCTGACCAATGGCCTGAATATCGCGTGGGAGCTGGTCAACGCAGCCGGCGTCGACCTCATTCTGACGGGTGGCCTGCTGCGCAAGCAGGCGCTGTCGATTCAGGGATTGCAGGCCGAAGCGTGCCTGCAGGCCTACAGTTTCGACAAGCTGTTCCTGGGCGTCGATGGCCTCGACCTGCAGTTCGGCGTGACGACCCACCACGAGGCGGAAGCGAGCCTGAACCACAAGATGGTCGAGCGCGCGAGGAAAGTCATCGTGCTCGCCGATTCCTCGAAGTTCGGGTTCATCAGCCTGCACCGTATCGTGCAGCTCGACCGCGTTCACACCGTCATCACCGACGGCGATATCAGTCCGCAATACCGGGATGGCCTGCGCGAGGCGGGCATCGAACTCCTGATCGCCGAGTAAGCCGGCCACGCGCCCACGGGGTGGCAGAACTTCAGAGAATAGTCAGCGTCGTCCCGGTACGGAATGCGCCCAGCGATGCATCCCAGCCCTGCGCTTTGGCGGCATCGTCGGCATTGGCAGGCCGCACGCTGTAGCGCACATCGCCGGCCAGCGACGCTGCGCCATCCGGCAAGGCCAGCAGTATGTCGTAAGCGCCAGTGGGCGTGCCGCCCGGGATCGCAACCCGCGCGGTGGCGGTGCTGGTCTGCCCCGGCAGCCAGGCACGGGGATCGATCGACGCCAGGGCCAGCCGCACGACCTGGCCAGTAGCGCGGTGCCGGAGCACCATCTGCACACTTCGCGGGTTGAAAGCGCGCGCCCATCCGCTGTTTCGCACGTTCAGCACCAGCTCGCCCGACTGGCCAGCCACGATGCGTGAACTGTGCCGTAACTTCGATAGTTCGAACCGGTAGCCCATGCTGCGCTTGACCTGCGCGAGGCAACCCTGCGCCTGCCAGCGCTGGTGAAACAGGTCGCGGTAGTAGCTGTCGTTCAGGTACGTCAGGCCGAAGCGCCGGCCTTCGCGCAGGATGTCCTCGCAGTTCGTGCGTGGCGTTGGATTGGCCGCATCGGCCGGATTGCAGGTTTCGGCGCCGAATGGCGCTGCCGTCGACAGCGCGGCCACGTAGGCGCGCTCGCGCTTCCGGGTCGCCGGGTTTTCACTGTAGGTGCCGACATCCGTGTTCGAGGCCAGGAAGCAGTCATTGTGCACACCGACCCGTGACGCGTTCAAACCGTCGCGCCAGCGCGGCGCTTGCGGCGCCCACGCCATCAGATAAGGTGGATAGCGCACTTGCAGGAAGCGGTCGGGTGGCAGCGCGGCCAGCAGCGCGTCGCGGATCTGCGTGCGCTGCGCCGGCAAGGTCAGGTTATTCGACGAGGTATGCCATTCGCCCCAGGCGCCGACAAAGCCAGCCTGCAGATACGCGATGACATCGGCATTGGCCGCCAGGACCGGCTTGATTTGCCCGATATGTTCCAGCACGCGATCTATGGGGGCATCCTGCGCCGCCCGGTAAGCAGTTTCGCCTGCCGGGAAGTTGTACATGAAACGCGGAATGACTTTCAGGCCCGCGCGGCGGGCGACCGCAAAGCCGTCGGTCAATTCGCCCAGCAGCGTCGCAGGCAGCGCGTGGCCGGCATGCGCGTCCAGCCGCACCGGCGCATAGACGATCCGGTAGCCGGCCGCAAACTGCACATCGGCTTGCGCCTGCGTCCACGCCGCCAGGTTGTCGGCCGCCCAGACATACATGCCGCGCTCGGGGTTGGCAATCTCGTCGGCCGACGCTTTGAACCTTGTTTCGACAGGATCGCCTGACTGGCGGTCTGCCGACTGCACGGCATGGGCGTGCGCCGACAGCATGACAAGTAGCGCGAGTGGACGCAGGCGCTGCAGCATCATGCGCCGATCAGCAACCGGCCGAACGCGCCTGGCACGTGGAAGTCGGGCGCGGCGGTGCGGGTCGGACTCCACGCCGAATGCACGCGGTTGTCGCCGGCAGCTTCGGGGCCTTCGATGCGGAACAGGTTCAGGCGCCAGCCATCTCCACCCTGCATCGGTATGGCCAGTTCGGCTGTCCAGACCTTGTTGCCCGTATCGACGTGCGCCCTGGCGCTGCTGCCGCCGTCGATGCGCCGCTTGCCCGACACCTCGATCGCGATTTCCTGCAGCAGTCCGTTGGGCGCGACCTGCACCTCGCGATAGCTTTTCAGTCCGGCGCGATCGGGCGCCTGCAGGAAGACTTCGACGACGTCGCGCTCCCACAGTGGCCAGATGGCGCCCGCCGGACCGGCCTGATCAAAGGTGGTGAGCGTCTCGTACTTGCAGATGAAGCGCAGGTACAGGTGGCCAGCGCCCCGCAACAGTTGGACACGGGTCGATTGCGGACCGGGGAGCGGCTTGCCTTGCCAGTCGTGGCGGAAGAAGGTCGTGGGTGCATCGGCCCATTGCGAGGCGTGGGGGAAGCCGTCCGCGCCCACGGCCTTGACGTTGCTGGCAAACGCAACAGGCAACTGGTCGGGAAGGTCGGGCCGCGCTTCGATCAGCAGGCTGTGCGTGAAGCGCAGCGGCAGCGTTGGCTTGTCGGTCGACACCTTGCCCAATACGCTGCCACTGAGCGAGTCGCGCACTGTCCAGGTGCCCGGGCCGAGGCCGCGCAATGCGACCACGCCATCCCAGCGATCGGCATAGAACGCGTAGTGCAACGCGCCAGCCTGCTCCACGACGTGGGTTTCCGGCTTGTCGAAACCCAGGTCGTACAGCTCGCCCCGGTAACGGCCTTCGGCCAGGCGTCCCTTGTTGTACAGGTCCACCCACTTGCGCCAGTGCGCTTCGCGCTCGGGTGTCAGCAGGAACGAGTCCTTGGGTTTCGGGTCCACCGGCCACGTGAACTTGGTAGCGACGACCGCGCCGATGCCGACGCTGGAAGCGAAGTCCTGCCCGCCCGTGCTCAGTTCCACGTGGTCGCCCGCGTAGGCGGACCACGGGCCCATCAGCGCCTTGAGCGTCTTGCCCTTGTGGCGCACCTGCCAGCTCGACAGCGGGTCGGACGACGGCGCCTGGTCCATGTACGGCATATTGTGAAAGGCGTAGCTGGTCCCGCACGGGCATACCTCAAGCACCGCTTCCGGATTGGCCGCATGCACCACGTCGTGCATGACCTTGTAGAAGTCGGCGACTGCCTCGACCGATTCCTCCGGGCGCTTGTGCTGGTGCTTGGGATTGAAGCACGGGGCCACGCCATTGAGGTGCTGGCCGTCGACCTTGAGGCCATCGAAGCCCCAGTCCGCAATGATCATGCGCAGCGTCGCAGCCAGGCGCGTCTGCGTCTTTTCGTAGGCCGGGCACAGGTAGAAGCAGTTCCACCAGGTCACGTCCTGGGCCGCGCCGGTCTCGTCGAGCAGCAGCAGGTCGGTATGTTCGTGCAGCTCGTCGCTGCCGGGCGCCACGGCAAGCGGCGCGATCCAGAGTCGCGCCTTCATGCCCCGTGCGTGGATGTCGGCCACCAGTGCCTTCATGTCCTCGCCACCACGCGGGAACTTGGCCAGGTCGGGCGTCCAGTCGCCGGTCTTGACCTGCCAGCCGTCGTCCAGCACGGCCCACTTGAAGCCCAGTTCCTGCACCTTGGGCAGCGTGGCGCGCACATAGTCGAGCGAAAAATCGCGTTCGTAGCCCCAGGCGCACCACTGCGCATCGTAGGCGCTTTGCGGTGGCTCGGGCGCGGCCAGGCCCTGCGCGGCCATCAGGCGGCGGTAGCGGTCCAGCGGCACATAGAAGTCGCCACGGTGCACGGCGATGAACGTGGGCGGGGTGGCAAGCGTGGCGCCTGGCGCCAGCGTCTGCGGGGCGTCGCCGCGCAGCGCGATGTCGACCGCATTGCCGACCGCCTTGACGGGCAGTGACACCAGCAGCGGCTGCAGCGCCAGGTGACCGACGGCCAGGCCAACGTCGCGGCGCCAGACATCCGCCACCGGCGTGCCGCCGCCGTAGTCCGACGCGTTCATGCCCAAAAAGTTGCCTTGCTCGAAACCGCGCTTGACGGGCTGCACCCAGTCGCGCCGGTCGGCGTGACTGGCGCCGGAATAGGTCCAGTAGCCGCCCGCGTGGCGCGGCGCGGCGGCCAGGCGGTGCGCGCCATTTACCCAGGCGTCGATCGTCAGCGGTTTGGCGCCGGTATTCATGTAGTGCACATCCAGCAACGCGACACCCGGATGCTCGTCGAGCAGCGTCACGGTAACGCGTTTCTCGATGCCCTCCGCAGAGCGGCCAACGAGGTGCAGCGCCTGCCCGGCGCCAAACGGCGTCGTGGCCGGGGCCGGCTCGGCCTTCTGCAGCGTGAAGCGGCCGAGCGGCTTGCCGCCGACGACCAGGTGCTCGCTGGTGTCGAAGCCCGTCAGTGCGACGGGCTGCTTGCCCAGCAGGCTGACGATACGGCAACGCAACTGCTCGTCGAACTGCAGTGACACGGCGGCGTCCTGCACACGTACATGGCCCTTGCCGGCGACGGAGGCGGAGGCAGGCGCTGCCTGGGCCAGCGGGAGTTGCGTTGCCAGCGGCGCCGCGCCGAGCCATCCGAGAAATGCCCGGCGCGCGGTCATGGCTGGCCTTTCCAGGCGTCGGGGAAGGCGCGCTCGGCATTCGTGCGGTAAATTTTGTCCACGACCTCGCGTGGCAGTGCCAGTCCCTGGACGGGCTTGTCCAGATCGGCGACCTTGAACGACTCTGCTGTATTGAAGTAACGCCAGTGCATGCGCCACACGCCTTCGGCCTCGCGTCCCAGTGCCGCCCCGTCCTGGCCAGGCTCTTGCGCCATGTCGCTGCCGTAGAGAATGCGGTCCTGGTACTTGATGAAGAAGTTGCGCACCTTTTCGCGGTCGCGCTGGCTCTGGTACTGCAGCTGGCCGATGCGCGCCGACGCGTCCACGACGGCGTTCGGGAACCGGTCCAGGAAGGCGGCCAGTTCGTCCACGTCACGCTCCAGCGACGCCAGGTGCACGCCGACGAAGTGCAGTGTCGGGTGCGCCGCCACCATGCGGTCGCGCGCGGCCATCTGCGCTTCCCAGCTCGGCATCTCGGGGTGCAGGTACATATGGTATTGCGGGTGGTTCTTGAAGTAGGTGCGGTCGTTGTTGACCGTCATGCGTTTTAACGGCAGCCAGCAGTTGTGCGGCTCGCCCTGGTGGCCCAGCAACGGGATGCCCTGGCGGGCCAGGTCGTCGAACAGCGGCGCAAAGCGCGCGTCGTCGATCATCACCAGTTGTTGATCGGCGCCGCGCAGGCTCATGCCGATGTTCTTCCAGACCTTCACGCCCACGGCGCCGGCTTCCATCGACGCGGCGATGCGGTGGCGGGTGGCGGCGAGCCACGCAGGTTGGGCGGACCCATCGACGGAGAAGCTCGCTGCCCATGCGACGTCCTGCGGGAATTGCTTTTTCAGCGCGATGGCGACGCGCTGCTGGTCATCGAGCGGTGGAAAGTCAGGGTAGTCGACGTTGATCGACAGGATCTTGAAGTTCTGGCGCCGGGCAGCTTCCATGAACGCCGGCGCCGCATTGTGCAGGTGCAGGTGGGCGTCGATCTTGGCAACGCTGGCATAGTCCGCCATCGTGTAGCTGGACTTGTCTACGGCGTACGCGGAAAAAGGGATGGCCCCGGCGAGCAGGACGGCAAGGGAAAAAACAGAAGTGTGCATCAGGATTCCAGTTCTCGGTGTTGCGGGCCGGTGAACTGCCAGGCCGGCCCGCGCTGGCGATGGGCTGTGCGGCGCCACGTACCATGGCGCCGCGTGCTGCATTAGAACCTCAGGCTGGCGCCCAGGGTCACGGAACGGCCGTAGCGGTAATAGCCGTTGGGCAGGCTGACGGTGCCATTGGTCAGGCGGGGCGCCTGCTCGGCATCGGTGAGGTTGTTGCCTTCGATGCTGATGCGCAGCGACTTGTTGACATCATAGGCGAGCTGGGCCGTGACCCAGGTCACCGAGTTGGTCACTTCGTTGAAGCCGGAACCGATCACGTTGGAGGCAGTGACGAAGGAGTCGGTGAAGTCAGCCGTAGTACTCATGCTCCAGGGGCCGCGCTCGTACAGAACGCCAAGCGACGCGCTCGCTGGCGCAACGCCCTCGAGCGGGCGTTCGACGCCGGCAACCCAACTGCTCGACAGGTTGCGCGTGTATTGCGCGCGCACGCCAAAGCCGTTGGCGAACAGGTGCTGCATGCCGATCTCCATGCCGCGCGCCTTGGCGCTGTCGCCATTGATCGGGCGCTGCACGTTGAACAGGCGTCCGCCCGGCGCACCGATGTCCTGGCCAGTCAGCCAGAGGTTGGTGATCTGGTTCTTGATGTTCTTCTGGTAGACGGCGAAGGTCATCGCGGAGCCTTTGGCGTAATACCATTCCAGCGACACATCGGCCTGGTGCGCCGTGTATGGCTTCAGATCGGCATTGCCGCCATAGATCTGCGTGAAGTCGCCCCACGAGATGCTGGCCGTGGTGCTCGACGGCGCGAGCTTGTCGACTGACGGGCGTGCCATCGTCTTGGCCGCGCCAACGCGCAGTTGCAGCTTGTCCGTGAGCGAATAGGTGAAGTTACCCGACGGCAGGGCGAAGCTGTAGGTGGCATCCTGGCGCACGACCGACGGGTCGGCGTAGATGGGCGTGAAGTTGAATGCGCCGTTCTGCACGATCTCGTTGATCTTGGCATCCCACGCTTGCGCGCTGGTCTTGGTGCGCACGAAGCGCACGCCGACGTCGGCAAACCAGCGTTCGCCCGCCAGGTCGGCCTGCACGAATGCGGTCGAGGTCTTTTCTTCGACGCGGTAGCTTTCCAGCGGGTTGAAAGCGGGCGCCGACAAGGTCGAGCTGTAGACGCCGCCGCCCGGCCGTGGCTTGCCGTCGTAGCCGGCCAGTGCCTGCGCGTAGCTGTCGACGTCAAAGCCGAGGAAGCTGCGCGGGAAGTTGCCGTTCACGCCCGACAAAAAGCCCTTGGGGCTCAAGGTCTGGTTGATCACGTTGCCGCCCAGGGCGCCCACGTTGATCGCGTTTTCGCCGGCATAGTGATCCTGGCCCGAGTTGAACGCGTTGTTGATCATGTCGCGTGACTTCTTGCGGTTGGTCTGGCTCAGACCGAACTTGAGGTAGTCGATGCTGTACCGGTCCACCTTCCAGTCGGCGTTGACCGTCGCGCCACCGATGCGGTCGTCGATATTGTCGCCGGCCCGGCTGTAGAAGTGGGTATTGAAGTCCTTGCCGCTGAACAGGCCCTGGGCCAGGCCGCTCTGCAGGTCGCGGCCATCGGCCAGTGTGGTCGTCACATCGGGCACGGCGCCGCCGTTGAGCCGGATGCGCGTCGTGTTCGGCTGGTTCATGCGCAGCACGACATAGCTGTCCTTGCCGCCGGAGTCACGCTTCGACGTCGACAGATAGACGTCGCCGGCCACGTTCAGCGTCGGGGAAATGCGCCATTCGGCTCGCGTGCCGTACATTGCGGTATCGACGACCCGGTATTCGGTCCGGTTCAGCACTTCGGGATTGAGGCGCAGCTCGGGGTCGCTGCTGTTCAAGGTCAGGTCGGTCACGACATTGTTGGTGACCTTCACGTCGGACCAGCGGCCCGGCGCATACAGCGGGTAGTACGACAGCTGGTAGCCCACCTGCGGCGAGTCGAGCCTGGTCTTGAAGCCGTCGAAGATGACCTTGACGTCGCTGCTGGGCCGCCACTCAACCTTGCCCGAGAGCGCGATGCGCTCCTTTTTCTCCATGATCGAGCCGAAGCGGAACTGGCCAGGCCCGATCAGGCCTTCTTCGTTGGGATCGAGTACGCCGTTGCCGTTCGGATCGATGGGGCCGCCCCAGGTATTGCCGGATTCCCAGAACTGGCTCGGGTCGCTCGGGATGGGGTTGCGCGACCAGCCGCCGTCGTTGCCGGCGGTGTCAGTGCGCACGTCGCGCTTGGCATAGACGAGGCCAAGCAGCACGCCGACCTTGTTGTCGAACGTGTTGCTGTAGGTGGCGGACAGCTTCTTGCCGTTCAGGCTGCTCATATCGTTGTGGTCAGCCTCGGCGCGCACCAGGCCACGCTGGCCTTTCTGATCGAACGGGCTGGCCGAACGCAGATTCACCAGGCCGCCGATGGCACCTTCGACGAGCTGCGCCTGGGTCGATTTGACGACGTCGGCGCCGCTGATCACATCGGCCGGCAGCACATCGAACGCGAAATAGCGGCCCGCGCTGTCGGTGCCCAGCAGGCGACCGTTGAAGGTAGTGAGCGTGTAGTCAGGACCCAGACCGCGGATGCTGACCCGCTGGCCTTCACCGCCGGCCGTGCGGGAAATCGAGACGCCGGTGATATGGCTGAGCGAGTCGGCCACGTTGTTATCGGGGAAGCGCCCGAGTTCCGTCGCGCTGATGCTGTCCTGTACGACAGCGGCGTTGCGCTTGAGTTCCAGCGACTGCTGCAGGCTGGCACGGGTGCCGGTCACGACGACTTGCTCCAGCTTGCCGGCATCGGCCGCAATGACCTCCTGTGCGCGGCCCGGTGTCGCAAGTGTGGCAAGCGCGAGCAGACAGGCAGACGTGAGCGGATTGAGCACAAACCGATCCTGACGATTGGCGCGCGAGCGGCACTGTGAAGGAGAATTCATGAAACGCTTCCTTTATAAGTTGTTGGAGCAGCGTGGCGATGGCTGGCAAACGAAAAGGCTGTTGAGTTGCGATCACTGCCTTCACGAGCCGGAGTGCAGACCAGCTGATGCGACTTGTCTCTATCTTTCGTTTTATTTCGTATTGCGTGAATCCTCAGCGTACAGGTTTCGGTTGAGAAATATCGAAAGTCTTTGACATTGCTCGAACCGTCGCTGTGACACCAAGTCTATAGCGAAATTACGTGTAATACAAAACATCTTTCGTTTTTTCGAATTTCCGTTGTGTTAACGTATTTCACGAAAATTCTTTCATTCGAAAGTAAGTTCGCTGGCGATTTTTGTTTCGTGAGGTGCGCCTGTGCACAGGCAGGTCGGCGGCGCGATCGAACAGTGCCGAACCGGTTGGATGCGCGAGGGGAGGGGTGTGAGAACGGGTGACCGGGGGCGAAGGGTTATCCCCGATGTGGCTTCGGGACGAGGCCGTGTTCAGCGGGGATGCGGATGGTCGTGAACGAATGCGAGAGTGCCAGGGACGGGGCAGGCCGCTGCGCATGGCATCGGGCTACCAGCCGCCCAACGCCCGCGCCAGCCTGTCCGGGATCAGCGGCTTGTCAGCCCGCCAGGTAGTCGTCGACCGACACCACCGACGCGTGGGCAAATGCCAGTGCCGACATGAACGCGGCGTGCACCTGCGCGGCCGGCACGGTCTGTCCGCCGAACTCGAGGTCGCGCGTGGCGCATGCATCGTGCACGACCGTGGTCTTGTACCCGAAGTCGCACGCTGCACGGGTCGTCGCATCGATGCACATATGACTCATGGCGCCAATGACTGTCACCTCATCGACGCCGTGGTCGTCCAGCAGTGCCTTGAGATGGGTCTTGAGAAAAGCATTCGGGAAGTTCTTGACGATGACCCGTTCGCCCTGCGCCGGCGCCACGGTGTCGTGGATCTGGACGGCATCCGTTCCCGGCGTGAAGACGGGCGCGTCCGGGTCCGTGGACTCGTGGCGAATATGAATGAGCAGGTCGCCTTTGGCGCGCGCGTCGGCGATCACGCGCGCTGCGTTATTCAATGCGTCGTGGATGCCGGTCAGGGCCAGCTTGCCGGTAGGGAGATACTCGTTCTGGAGGTCGACGACGACGACGGCACGTTTGTTCATGGTGATGATCCTTTTATTAAAATGAGGCGCCCAACCACAATATGGTGCACGTGTCGGGCAGGCCGGAAGACCGATTGTGCTCGAAACGGTCACCACCGAACATTGGCCCGAAGGCTAACTTTCGATATAATCGGGCCATGCCTGCTATCGCGCCCGCCTTACTCCACAAAAAAGTCGCCGTCATCGCCTTCGAGGGCATTACGCCGTTTCACCTGTCGGTGCCTTGTCTGGTGTTCGGCAGTCGCGTGGTCGACACCGATGCGATGTCGTTCGCGATCACTGTCTGCGCGCCGCAGGCGGGCACATTGTCGACCTCTGCCGGATTCGCGATCGCGATCGATGCCGATCTCTCGGCAGTCGACGAGGCTGACATCATCGTCATGCCGTCCTGGCACGCAGACGGGCGCAGCGCACCGGACAACCTGCTTGACAGTGTGCGCCGCAGCCATGCGCGCGGCGCCACGGTCGTCGGCTTGTGCCTGGGCACCTTTCCGCTGGCACAGGCCGGCTTGCTCGATGGGCGGACCGTGGCAACGCACTGGGAGGCGGCAGACATGCTCGCGCAGCACTATCCCCGACTTGCCGTGGACCGTCATGTGCTGTACGTGGACGACGGCGACATACTGACGTCGGCGGGTGTTGCCGCCGGCCTCGATTGCTGCCTGCATCTGCTGCGGCGGTTGTGTGGTGCCGAGGTCGCCAATCGTGTCGCAAAGCACATCCTGGTTGCGCCGCACCGTGACGGCGGGCAGGCCCAGTTCATCGAGCGGCCGTTGCCGGACGACGCTGCGGCAGGGCGGTTTGCCCAGTTGCTCGAGTGGGTCGGTGAACACCTGCACGAGGAGCACAGCATTGACATGCTGGCCGAGCGTGCTGCCATGAGCCGGCGCAATTTCACACGTCATTTTCGCCTTGCGACCGGCACCTCCTTCAAGCAGTGGTTGCAGAACCAGAGGCTTATCCATGCCCAGCGACTGCTCGAGGCAGGGGACTTGTCGATCGAGCGCGTCGCGCACGCAGCCGGGTTCGGCACGGCGCTGTCGCTTCGGCAGAACTTCAAGGCAGCCCTGCGCACATCGCCGTCCGACTACCGCAAGCGCTTTCGGGCAAGTAGCGTTGACCGGGCTGAAACCTGATCACGGCAGTCGCTAGTAAAGATGGCCCACCGATCAAGAGAGAACGGGCGATCTGGCTATCATGAAGTGTAACTAACCAACGTATAAATTGACGAAAACATCAACCCCGCGTTAGCGGCGGGGCCGACTTTGCCGACACATGGAACCGTCGCCAGATCACGTGATTGCCTACAACTGGATTGCACGTTGTGAACACGTCCGCCAGCGACGATCTGGCGCCGCAATAATGCTAGAATGGCGCGCTGCGTGCGTGGCGCCGGCGAATGGCAGCCCACCTGCAAGTGTGTGAATAATAATAAAGCCCTGTTTTTACAGGGCTTTATGTTTTTGAACGATTTAGAGCGTTACTGAGGAAATCTGCGATGGAAATTAAAGTCAACTTTCTCGACAAGCTTCGCCTCGAGGCGAAGTTCGATGACTTCACGGTGATTGCCGACCAACCCATCCGCTACAAGGGTGACGGTTCGGCGCCGGGCCCGTTCGATTACTTTCTGGCCTCGTCGGCCCTGTGCGCGGCGTACTTCGTCAAGCTGTACTGCGATACGCGCAACATCCCGACCGAAAATATCCGTCTGTCGCAGAACAATATCGTCGACCCGGAAAACCGTTACCAGCAGATTTTCAAGATCCAGGTCGAGCTGCCTGCCGATATCTCGGACAAGGACCGCCAGGGCATCCTGCGCTCGATCGACCGCTGCACGGTCAAGAAAGTGGTGCAGGCCGGCCCCGAATTTGTCATCGAAGAAGTCGAGAATCTCGACGCCGATGCGCAGGCCTTGCTCACGCTGCAGCCATCGACCGACTCGCGCACCTATATCACCGGCAAGGACCTGCCGCTCGAACAGACCATCGCCAATATGTCGGGCATGCTGGCTGACTGGGGCATCAAGATCGAGATCGCCTCGTGGCGCAATATCGTTCCGAACGTGTGGTCGCTGCATATCCGCGACGCCCATTCGCCAATGTGCTTCACCAATGGCAAGGGCGCGACGAAGGAAAGCGCACTGGCGTCGGCACTGGGCGAATACATCGAACGCCTCAATTGCAATCACTTCTACGCCGGTGCGTTCTGGGGCGAAGACATCGCCAACGCACCGTTCGTCCATTACCCGAACGAGCGCTGGTTCAAGCCAGGCCCAAACGATGCGCTCCCGGCGGAGATTCTCGATGCCTACAGCCTCGAGATCTACAACCCGGACGATGAACTGCGTGGCTCGCACCTGATCGACACCAATTCGGGCAATGCCGCGCGCGGCATCTGCGCACTGCCGTATGTGCGCCAGTCGGACAATGAGGTCGTGTACTTCCCGACCAATCTGATCGAGAACCTGTACGTCAGCAATGGCATGAGCGCCGGTAACACACTGGCCGAAGCCCAGGTGCAGTGCCTGTCCGAGATTTTCGAGCGCGCCGTCAAGCGCGAGATTCTGGAAGGCGAATTGGCGCTGCCGGACGTGCCGCAAGAAGTGCTGGCGAAATATCCTGGCATCGTGGCCGGCATCGCGGCGCTGGAAGAGCAGGGCTTCCCGGTGCTGGTGAAGGACGCATCGATGGGCGGCACGTACCCGGTCATGTGCGTGACGCTGATGAACCGCAAGACCGGCGGCGTGTTCGCCTCGTTTGGTGCGCACCCGAGTTTCGAAGTGGCGCTGGAGCGCAGCCTGACCGAACTTCTGCAAGGCCGCAGCTTCGAAGGCTTGAACGATTTACCGCAGCCGACGTTCGCCAGCAATGCCGTCACCGAGCCGAACAACTTCGTCGAACACTTCATCGATTCGAGCGGCATCGTCTCGTGGCGCTTCTTCAGCGCCAAAGCCGATTTTGACTTCGTGGAATGGGATTTCTCGAGCCAGGGCGAGCACGCCAATACCGAAGAAGCGGCGACGCTGCTGGCGATCCTGGCCGATATGGGCAAGGAAGTCTATACCGCCGTGTACGACCAGCTTGGCGCGACCGCGTGCCGCATCCTGGTGCCGGGTTATTCCGAAATCTATCCGGTCGAAGACCTGATCTGGGATAACACCAACAAGTCGCTGCTGTTCCGCAGCGATATCCTGAATCTGCATCGCCTGGACGACGACAGCCTCGAAGCGCTGATCGATCGCCTGGAAAACAGTGAGCTCGACGAGTACTCGGATATCGCCACGCTGATCGGCATCGAGTTTGACGAGAATACCGAGTGGGGCCAGCTGACCGTGCTCGAACTCAAGTTGCTGATTCATCTGGCGCTCGGCCAGCTCGAGGATGCGCATGAACTGGTCGGTGCGTTCTTGCAGTACAACGACAACACCGTCGAACGCCGCCTGTTCTATCAGGCGATGAACGTGGTGCTGGAAGTCTCGCTCGACGACGATCTGGTGCTGGACGATTATGTCGCCAACTTCCGCCGCATGTATGGCGACGAGCGCATGGACGCCGTGCTCGGCTCGGTGGACGGCAGCGTGCGCTTCCATGGCCTGGCCCCGACGAGCATGGCGCTGGAAGGGCTCGACCGTCATCACCGCCTGATCGACAGCTACAAGAAGCTGCACGCAGCGCGGGCGAAGGCGGCAGCCCGCTGAGCTGGTGACGGGGCGGTTCGCGTTGCTGTCTACCGTAAGTGGGACTTGCGGAAATAGACGTGACGCGGGGTGCTGCGGTGCCTCGCTAAGCCCTGCTGATTTTGCCAATCGCTGCAACTGGCCCTGGGATGAGGATCGTGACCGGCAGTTTTCAACCTTGGGCGAGCCTCAGCCCAAAAACTGATGGCCGCCTCTGATTGCGCGGTTCCGTAGCTCGATTTTCCAATCGCTGTCTAGAAGGACCGCTGTCGACCGGTTGAATCCAAGACCCTAAGCAGACGTTCAGAAGGTTGGGTCTAGCACTTTATTGAGGGCCGAATCTTTCAAGGGCACTCGTGATGGCAGCTTGCAAGCGGATCTATAGATTCTTATCCATGATTACGTACGCTTGACCAGCTCGACGCGCCGATTCTTTGCACGTCCCGTATCGTCGTTGTTATCCGCCACCGGCTTGGTATCACCTAGGCCTAGAGTACTGAGGCGCTCCTTAGCGATGCCTGTAGCAATCAGTGAGCCCATTACGGCGTCCGCACGCTGCTGCGACAATGTCTTGTTGTGAGCCGGATCACCAACATTATCCGTATGGCCCTCAATAGTCAGATTCAAGGAGGGGTTCTTATCCAACAGTTTTGCAATCTCATCCACTGCAAGTTTGCCATCCGGCCGGATACCCGCTTTGTCGGTATCGAAGTTGATATACAACGCAACGTGCCCGTCCTTCCCCAGCGCATTCCACATCTCGTCGGCCTTGATGAAACTGACTCGCTGCTGCATAGGTTTTTCTTCCAGTGTCGTGACGCTGACATTCAAGCCATCGTCAAACACAGAGAAACTGAGCCAGATGTTCCTGTCAGGCGCACGCAGCAGGTATTGCGCATATACCGGAACGTCTCCCGGTAAATCTCCCGGAAGGTTGGGTAGCCGCAATCGCTGGAGGATGGATTTGGTATCGCCATTGCGCGCGACGAATACTGGATCGGCAGGGCCCACTGCGTCTACGCGGACTGCGCCGAGCGCTCGAAACGCGCTGTCGTAGTTGCGGTAGGCCTCCAACAATGACATTTTTACTACACTTAGCGGGAACCAGCGCTGCTGGTATCGGCCCTCGACAGAACGCAGTTCATTGCCCGCAATCACATAAATCTGGTCGAATTGCTGTTCCTCGTTATGATAGCCCTCCGTTCCCGCTGGCCTGTCAACGTAGGGAAACGCTGGTAGTTTGGTCGACGTTATAGGCACGCTTTGCAAATCAAACGGTGTAACGGCACTGCTGCTGGCTGGGTTGCCAATCGGTGTCGCTTGCGAACGTGCGCGTGTTGAATCTGCTGTCGAGGTAGTAGACGCCGCCGTTGTCTCTGCAGTAGTGGCGTCATCGCGCTTACAGGCGTTTAAAGAGATAAGTGCAGCGAGAGCCGCTGTCGTAATCTTAGTGACGTTAGACATTAATATTTTCTTGGAAAGTTTCAGAGTTATTGTATGCACTAGTAGTTAAGATAATTGAATGGCGAACACAGCTTGATATATAACGCCGTTCAACTTTTGAATCTGGAGGAAAAGTCTACCTAACTAGTGCCACGATAAAAGCACACATACTTGCTGTCTAGTAACAAGTCGCATTAAATAGGATACGAATTGGAGACGACGTACAAATGGCTGCACGGTTAATCAAGGGCCGCTTTTAGCGGAAATAGGCCAGCTGACCAAGCTTAGCAGAATGACAGGATGAATCCAATAGCCGCCGCGACAGACCGGAAACGACCCAAAGCAGCCGTTGCCTAAGCGGTGACGAGTTAACCGGACATCATCAAATCCAATTGCTGAAATCCCACTCTTTTGGAAGTCGGCTTAGGATCTCTGCTTTCGGGATCGGAAGGCGATTTGCGTCGATGGCAAGCCGAATGAATCGCTTAAGAAGATACTCAACGGGAAGATGTGATGAGTTCGACAAAAAAACAGTCCTTAGTTTTGTCGCGCACTTCACAATCCCATCAACGTCGTTGCAGTCAAGAAGAGATATGGAGAAAGGCGCATCAAAATCAGAACGGATTCCTCCATTCACTATACGAAACTTGGCATCGAGTGTATCCAACCATGCTTCGTACTCGTCCAATCCACCTCTGCCCATAACAAATGCCTCACTTTTTGCGCACGCGAACTGCGCCTACTGTTTCCAATCTATCTTTACGCATTAGCTGAAGCGATGCAATTGCAGCTTGCGTCCAAGGTCTGCTTCTGGCCGAACCCGGCCGTTCGGCCGAGCATAGCAGGTTGCCAGGTTGAAAATCCAGCAATGGCCCCGACAGGCAGCTGTCGACCCGAAGCGGACCTAGCGGCGTCGCTCAGGAGCGCGCGGTTGCCAACGGCTTGGCGTCTGGATATCGGTTCACGAACGAATCGATAGCCTGGGCGGGTAGGTTGATTAGAATCGTTCCACTGCTGTCCCAGCAGACGATTTCGAACAAAGCGCCTTCCAACTGCGGTTCCGGCTCCGTACCATCCCAATACCGTGGATTGTCCTCGACGTACGGTGCCTGAGCTGGTATCGGGCGAAGCCCCTTCGGTACCGCACTAAATACTGCCCAGATAAATTGAATTTCATGGGCATACAGGAATGCCGCGAGTTTGTCGCCCGTGAACCATTGATCATCCGGCCGAAACCCCGGTGGCCTCCAATTCGTTTCGATGTCGCTGACGTACCAGTCATAGTCCTGCGGCGCAATGTTGGCGGCCTCGAAAATGTCGCGCATGTTGGTATACATCCGGACCTGATCGGTTTTTTCTAAGATAAGATTTGTCATTTTTCTCTTTAACTCTTGACCGCTGAGGAACCGCTTCTGGCCGAACTTGGCCATTCGCGTCAGCTTAGCAGGTTGCCGGCTGGAAAACTCACCGACTGTCTGGACAGGTAGCTGTCGGCCCGAAGCAGACATGCCTTGCATATGGCCGTTTGTTAACCCTACGGCGATATCAAGTGTGCCGCCTTAAGCACACGACGATCATTGTCTAACGCTACGAACCAGGCCTCGTCTACGATTGACAGCTGATTTTCGAACCACAGTCGCTCCACGCATCGGTCGATACAAGCGTCGTTAACGTACCGACGATACCCCTTGCCTTGATGCTCACGTGTATTGGGCGGACCGAAGAGAGCGACCACCTTTTCTTCGCTGTCGCCTTTTTGTACTTGGGCCATAGCTGCTTCGCCACGATGCGACTCGTACGAACAGGTAGTCATATATCCGACGGTAACCAACGCAACCGCAGCTCCAAAGGCCCATGTTTTCATTTTTGATCGATTTATCGAAATGTCTAAATCTGCTAGCAGCGCTGCGATGTTAACGTCCGCTCTTGGCCGAATCCGGCCGGTCGAGCCAGCATCGCAGGTTGGCAAGTTGAAAATCCAGTGGTAGCCGCCACAGGCCGGTACCGACCCATAACGGAACTACCTTGGTTGAGAGAATAGGGCCTTATTCCGGGCAGATTAGAAACTGATCGGTACTCGTCAACTGCTCCAAGAGGTACGCACACGCCTCGTCTTTAGTTGAGAGCGATGCCAGCAAGAAGGCGTCCGTCGTTCGATGTAAATCACCTGAAACACTCCGTTGCCTTCTTCGAGCGAAAACGAGTCGTCGGAAAATCCGTGCCCATATGGACCGAATCGATACTAACGCGACGAGACACCATGATTGTTCAAGGCCTGCGCAAGCTCCGCATTGTCCATGATCCCTTGTTCGTGCGTTGGTCCGCTCTTGGCCGAAATAGGAAACTCATCAGGCTAATTAGCTCAGCAAGGATTAGTGGCCTCCGCAATTCACAGCCGTGGTTGCGGCAATTCCCAAAACGTCACATTTATTCTAGAAAGTCACAGCAGGAACACCTGCCTGCCGCCACCCGGCAGCACGTCATCCTGCGTCGTTTCGTCCTTGAGTGCCACGCCGCTCAACTGCCGCAGTTGCGCCTGCTCCAGCAGATAATGCAGCCTGGCAGCGGCTTGGATATAACCCAACCCCGCCGGCCTGACGTTCGAGATGCAGTTACGGCGCTCGTCCGTCAGGCCGACGCGTGGTGCCCAAGTCATGTAGATGCCCATGCTGTCCGGTGCGCTCAGGCCCGGGCGTTCACCAATCAGCACAATGACGATCTTCGCCCCCAGCAATTCACCGACTTCATCACCCACGGCGACGCGGCCTTGCTGGACGATCGCCAGCGGCGCCAGCGCCCACGCTTCGGCGGCAAGCTGCAGATGCAGCGCTGCGAGGAAGGGCGCGGCATTCTGCGCGATCGCGTGTGACGACAAACCATCCGCCACGACGATGGCCAGGTCGCAGCGGCGGTTGCCATCGTCACTATCGGTCAGAAGCGCGCGTGATGGCGCATCGAGCCGCCGCCCCAGATCCGGCCGCTGCAGATAAACGTTGCGATTCGCAGCCGCGCTGTGGAGCAGGAGCGGCGGGCCCGCGTGCGGCCACGCTGCCTGCAGAGCTGGCATAAGCACGTCGGTATCGAGCGGGAGATGCACGGCGTCACGCGCCCGCGCATGCGCGAGCTGAAAGTCCAGCTGTGCGCCTGTCGGCTGGCTGATGCCAGCGGCGCCCAGCGCAATGCGGGCATCGGTGAACTGGCGCAACGCCTGCCACGGTGCGGCGCCGGCAATGGGGTCATCAATCGAATCGGACATGGGAGCAACCTTAGGATGACTGCAGCAGTGCGCGCTGGAATGCCGGGGGTACGGTCCGCCCCAGCTCGAACTGATCATCGCCCTTGAATATACCCATTGCGCGCAACCACGCATCGAATTCAGGCGCCGGCTGCAGCCCGAGCGCGCGGCGCGCATACAGGGCGTCGTGGAAGGACGTCGTCTGATAATTGAGCATGATGTCGTCCCCGCCCGGAATACCCATCACGAAGGTGCAGCCGGCCGTGCCCAGCATCGTCAGCAGCACGTCCATGTCGTCCTGGTCGGCTTCGGCGTGGTTGGTATAGCAGACGTCGCACCCCATCGGCAGGCCGAGCAGCTTGGCGCAGAAATGGTCTTCCAGGCCGGCGCGGATGATCTGCTTGCCGTCGTACAGGTATTCCGGCCCCATGAAGCCCACCACGGTGTTGACCAGCAGCGGCTCGAACGCGCGTGCCACGGCATACGCGCGCGCCTCGCAGGTTTGTTGATCGACGCCATGGTTGGCATTGGCCGACAGCGCGCTGCCCTGGCCGGTCTCGAAATACATGACGTTGTTGCCCACCGTGCCACGGCCCAGCGACAGGGCGGCGGCGCGGGCTTCGCCGAGCAGCGCCAGGTCGATGCCGAAGCTGGCGTTGGCCGCTTGCGTGCCGGCGATCGACTGGAATACCAGGTCAACCGGCGCGCCGCGCCCGATCGCCTCGATCGTATTGGTCACATGCGTCAGCACGCATGACTGGGTGGGAATGTCGTAGCGGCTGATGATATCGTCCAGCATCGTGACGAGCTTGACCACCTGCGCGACATTGTCGGTGGCCGGATTGATGCCGATGACCGCGTCGCCACTGCCATGCATCAGACCGTCGAACAGACTGGCCGCGATGCTTGACAGGTCGTCGAGCGGGTGGTTCGGCTGCAGTCGCGTCGACAGCGTGCCGGCCAGGCCGATCGTATTGCGAAAGTGCGTGACGACGCGGCACTTGCGCGCCACCAGCACCAGGTCCTGGATGCGCATGATTTTCGAGACGGCTGCCGCCATCTCGGGCGTGATGCCAGGGGCGACGCGCGCCAGCACAGGCCCGTCGACTGCGTCGCCCAGCAGCCACTCCCGGAAACTCCCCACTGTCAGGTGGCGGATCGGCGCGAACGCGGCAGCGTCGTGGCGGTCGATGATCAGGCGCGTGACTTCATCGGTTTCGTACGGCACGACGGCGTCGTTCAGAAAGGTGCGCAAGGGCAGGTCGGCCAGTGCCATTTGCGCGGCAACGCGTTCTTCGGCGCTGCCTGCGGCAACACCGGCGAGATGGTCGCCCGAGCGCGCGGGTGTGGCCTTGGCCAGCAGGTCGCGCAGATCGGCGAACCAATACGTTTTGGTGCCGACGACGTGGGATATCCGGGGCATGAAGCTGGTCCTTCGCTTGTAGGGGGCGATGCCGGGCGATTGCGGTGCACGACGGTGGCATTAGCAGCGATAGTGCCACAGGTCGGTCGTGTTCAGGGCGCGTGGCGACGGCGTCAGCGGTGTGATAGCATCGCCGCTGATCTTGCACCATTGGCAACTCGCCTCCATCACACCGACCCCGACCGATCCGACAATGTGAGAACCCCTTCCGACACGCCTGCTTTTTCCTGGCGAATGCGCCTGGCACTGCTGTTATCCCTGGTGATCCACGCTCTGCTGCTGAGCATTCCGCTCGAGGGCGATGTGTTCGGGCTCCCAGGATTGCGCATGCCGTGGGAAGAGCGGCGCCTGGCCGCGACTGAATTGAATGTCAGGCTGGCGCCGGCGCCAGCCGCAGCACCAGCGCCGCCGCCCGCACCCGTGGCGAAGGCTGAAGCACCGGTCGCCGCGAGCCAGCAGACGCCGCCAGCCGTTCCAGCAGCAACCGCGCCTGCGCCCTCGGTACCGCAAGCGCCGGTCACCAGGATCCAGCCAGCGCCAGCGCCGACACTACAGAACGACGACGCGTCGGGTGCACGCATCATCGCGCTCGATGACGACAAGCGGGAGACGGCGATCGAGGAAGAACGCGTGCGCCAGCAGGTTGTTCAGCGCGAGGCCGCGCGCGCAGCGGCGGCCGTAGCGGCTGAACAGCAGCGGACTGCCGACCTGGCAGCACAGGCACAGGCACAGGCACAGGCACAGGCACAGGCACAGGCACAGGCACAGGCACAGGCACAGGCACAAGCACAGGCACAGGCACGCGAGCAAGCTGCGCGCGACGCGCTGGCCAGCGCCGAGGCGGCTCAACGCGACGCCGAACGTGCCGATGCACAGCGCCTTGAGGAAGCGAACCGCAATGCGGCGGCCCAGCGTGAGGCTGCCCGCGCAGAAGTCGCCCGTCAGGAACAGGCCAAACGGGAAGTGGCGCGTCAGGAGCAAGACCGTCTTGACGCCGCCCGTGCTGAAGCAGCCCGCCAGGAGCAGGCGAGAATGGCGCAACAGGAAGCAGCACGTCAGGAAGCAGCCCGTCAGGACGCAATCAAGCAGGAAGCAGGGCGCCTCGCACAGTTGCCGCAAACGCCGGCAGTGCCCGTGCAAACAGCACAGGAAGCGCAGCGTGAAGAGCGCCTGCGCGCGATCGGCCGGCAGTTGAACCAAGAGGCCGCGCAGCGTGACGCCGCCGGCGGGCAGCGTCGCGGCTGGCTACTGGGGCGCGCCGACGCGAATGCGGACCTCGTGGCGTACGCCGAAGCCATGGGCCGCAAGATCGAGCTGAACATGAGCCTGAACGCCGTACGCGATATCGTCAAGCAGCCGCACCGGCAGCCGCTCGTGACCGTGGCCGTGCGCAGCGACGGTTCGGTGGAGCGGGTGACGTTCGTGACATCGAGCGGCGTGCCTGCGGTCGACGAGGCAATTCGCCAGATCATTGCCAGTCACGCGCCCTATGGACCGTTCCCGCCGGCGCTGGCGCGCCAGTACGATGTGGTGGAAATTCGCCGAACGTGGCTGTTCGATGTGGCGGTTCGCCTCCAGTAGGAACGCAGAAACAGCATCCGATCGGGTCGCCAACAGGTGGCCCGGCATGTTAGGGTGCTGTTTTCATTCACCTTAAAGCAACCTGCAACCATGCAAGACCTTTCCAAATATTCGCTGGCCAAACTTCGCGCACTTGAAGAACAGGTCAACGATGCACTCAAAACGCACCATTTTCTCAGCATCAGCAAGGCGCGCGAACAGATCCTTCACATCGCCCGCAATGCCGGCCTGACCGAGAAACAGGTACTGGCGATCAAAGCGCCGGTACCAGGAAAGCCGGCCGCCACTGCCGTCAGCTACACCAATCCCGACGATCCCGCCCAGCAATGGAGCGGTCGCGGCCGTCAACCCGCCTGGGTCAAGGCATGGCTTGCCGCCGGCAAGTCGCTCGAGGACATCAAGACGTCGGCTTGACCCGCGGCCCGGTCAGCGTCAATCGCGCGCGGTACGCCATTCCTGGGCATTGACAGGCTGCTCGTGTTCGTGCCCGCAGTTCGTGATTCTCTGCTTGCCGAATTTTTCGATCATGTCGATGCTCGTGGCCGGGGAGCGCTCGGTGATGCAATAGATACCGCCAGCCGTGACAACGCGCGTGCGTCGCGCGCCGTCGCCGCCGTCATTGACGAGTTCAACGATCTTGGGCGCTTCGTACCAGCGGCCCGGCGCGACCGCCGCAGCCTCGGCAAACCCGCGGGCCATGCGGATCTGCGGGCTGTCCGGTGGCGCGACGATATACGCCTTGCTGCTCTTGCGCAGCGCGCGCTCGATGGTGCCTGCTTCCCTTAAAGCTTGCTCGACGCTCAGTCGCGCGCCCCCTTCAACAGGCGTCACGTCAGTACCAGCGGCTGGCAGGGCAACGTCCGACTCGACGCTGGGCTGCTCAATTCCCGACGCTACCGCTTGGTTAGTCCGGGCGGCTGGTGCCGCGACAGTTGCGCGCCTGCGTTCTGCGGGCACGCGGACATCGCGTGTGGCAGGCTGCGGCCTGCTGTCAGGCACCTGGATCCACTGGGTGAAGACCGCCTGTCGCTCGTCGGCGGGCGCTGGTTGGCGGCTTGCCTGCCATGCGGCCAGCAGGGCAGCGTGCAGCAGCATGGCCACGCCGATGCCCAGGACGCGATTCTCGGAAGATGACAACGATGGCGGACGTAAGTACATATTTGCCAAGTATAGTCAGCACCGTGCGTTACTTATTCGCACATTCCCACATTTCACGGACGAGTCAATCCGAGGGAAAATTTTTCTGGTGTACTTATGTCAACTGGATGGCATCATGCTGCGTTATGAAGACACATTTCAGGCGCCGCCGGTCGCGGCGCGCCCGATTCATGCAGACTCCAGGAGAACGAATGCGCCGTTTGAACCTCACGCCGGTATGTGCCGCCATCATGCTGTTGTCCTCGTATGGCGCACCCGCCTTCGCGCAGGCCGTCACCGACTCGCCGGCCCCGGCACCCCAGGCGCCGGAAGCACCTGCCGATGCAGCGCCGGCCGCGCCCACCGTCATCAAGGTCACCGGCCTGCGCCAGAGCCTGCGCTCGGCCGAAGACATCAAGCGCGATGCGGCGCAGGTGGTCGATGCAATCAACGCCGACGACATCGGCAAGTTCCCCGACCGTCATGCGGGTGATGCGCTGCAGCGCGTGGCGGGCGTGCAGGTCGGGCGCGATCGCGGCGAGACCAGCAACGTTACCATCCGCGGCTTGCCCGACGTCGCCACGACCCTGGACGGCAACGAGATCTTTACCGCCGCCGGTCGCCGCCTGGCGTACCAGGATTTGCCGGTGCAGTCGATCGGCGGCATGGAAGTCTACAAATCGGCCACCGCGAACCAGTTCGAGGGCGGCATCGCCGGCGCCGTGAATATCCGCCTGCGCGCACCGTTCGACGCCAAGGGCTTCGTGGCCACCGGCTATGTCGAAGACCGCGTCAACCAGATCAACGGCAGCGGCAATACGGCCGACAAGCACAGCCCGGGCGGCGGCTTTTTGGTCAGCAACCGCTGGGACACCGATGTCGGCGAAATGGGCGCGCTGTTCGACGTCGCCGTCAACCGCGACAACTGGGCCTATCCGGTACAGTACAACGACCGCCCGTCGAACGTGTTCTCGGTGCGCCCCGACGGCAGCGCCACGCGCCTGGGCGAATCGGCACCGTTTGCACCGCTCGCCCCTGGCGAGGTGCTGGGCCAGCTGCCGCATATCGGCGGCACCTACAACGAAGGCGCGCGCGAACGCCAGAGCGTGCACGGCGCCTTCCAGTGGAAGATCAACCCGCGCACGACGGCCACCGCGCAATACCTGGGCATGGGTTACCAGGGGCGCAATGCCGTCAACTACGCGTTCTCGAATGTCGGTTCGGCCCCGCGCCTGACCGGCGTGACGCTGGGCCAGCAAGCCAATGGCTGCGCGACGTCGCTGGGCGTCATCTGCCCGATCCTGTCGGCGACCGCGCCGGCCGCGCAGTTCGGCGGCGCCAACGACTGGGAGCCATACACGGCCACCAGCACCTGGGGCCAGAACGAACGTACCGCCACGCACTACCTGAACCTGGGCCTGAAGTACCTCGAGGGCCCGCTGTCGGTCGAGTCGCAGGTGGGCTACACGCGCTCGAAATTCGTCAACGACACGCTGATCGTCGACCAGCAGGCGCCTGGCGTGAGCGCCAATGTGTACGCGTATGGCGCCGATGGCCATGGCGGCTTCAATGCCATCACCAAGGGCGGCAACGCCAATGTGCTGCAAGACCCGAATGCCTATGTGCTGCGCGGGATGGTGCAGAACTGGAACGAGCAGGCCGGCACCCAGCTGCAGTGGCGCACCGACGCCGTCTACCGGATGCCGGGTGAGGGCGCCTTCAAGGCGCTGCTGGGCGGCGTGCGGCTGTCGTCGCGCAAGGCGAGCTACCACGGCGCCGAAGGCCACGCCGACTTTGCCGGCGCGCGGCCGACGCCGATCGGCGCCTTCGGCCCGGCCTTCCAGCACCTGGTGCCGGGGCTGGATCGCCTGGGTGGCGCCTGGAGCGCCCCGTCGGCTGACTTCCTGATCGACCAGGCCGACGCGGTGCGCAATGGCTATGGGCTGGCCAGCGGGCGCATTGCCGAAGACCCGGCGCGTGCGTTCGACCAGAAAGAGCAGAACGTCACGCTGTATGCGGCGGGGCGCTGGGACCATGAGATCGCCGGCGTTGGCATCAAGAGCGAAGCCGGCGTGCGCGTCGTGCGCGTGAACCGCGACCTGCGCGGCCAGAGCCGCATTGGCGACGTGATCACCGACATCGACCAGTCGACGTCGGAAACCAATGTGCTGCCAAGCGCCACGGCGACGATCGGCTGGCGCGAGAACCTGCAGTCGCATCTGTCGGTCGGCAAGACGATCACGCGGCCCGAGTTCGGCGCGCTCAATCCGTCGCTGTCCTTGATTGCGCCGACGGTCAACGTGGCGGGCAGCGGCGGGGCCGGCAATCCATTGCTGGAGCCGACCAAATCGACCAATCTCGACGCCACGCTGGAGTACTACTTCAAGAAGAACGGCTACGCGCAGATCGCGCTGTTCCACCGCGATATCGATGGCTACCAGCAAAGCTTCACGCAGGATGAAACGATCGACGGCCAGCTGTATCGCGTGACGCGCCCGCAAAATTCGGGCAAGGGCCGTCTGCGCGGCGCCGAATTCGGCATCCAGAAATTCGCCGACTTTTTGCCGGGCGCCTGGAGCGGCCTGGGTGCGCAGTTCAACGCCACCTACATCGATGGCGACAACCAGTCGCGCACGGCGTTCGACAGCGACCAGTTCACGACAACGGCGCTCACCGGCGTCTCGCGCCAGAGCTACAACTTTGCGCTGCTGTACGAAGGCAGCGGCTTCACCGGCCGCCTGGCCGCCACGCGCCGGGGCGATTATGTCGAGCAGATCGCCGAAGCGCCGTTTGGCCAGGACCGCGTGGTCAAGGCCGCAACCTTCGTCGACCTGAGCATCGGCTACGAGATCAACGACAACGTGTCGCTGCAATTTGACGCCATCAACCTGACGCGCACGAAGTATGAAAGCGCGCTGGGCCAGTACCAGCCGCGCGATATCCGCTACAACCCGACGACATATGGCGTGAGCCTGCGTTTCAGGATGTAAGGCAGGGCGGGCTGGCGGCAGGGCCGGCGCTTGAGGGATAATGGCCGTTTGCCGGCGGGTGCGCCGGGATTCACGCAGACCGCCATGACCTTCATTCGCCGGCTTTTCGCCATTTCTGCTGCGCTGCTGCTCACTGCCTGCAGCACGCCTTGTCCCAACCTGCGCCTGATCGGCACCGCGCAACTGGCGGGCGACATGCGCGTCAGTGAGACGCGCGTCGGCGGGTTGTCCGGCATCGATTACGACAGCGTGACCAGGCAATGGCTCATCATCAGCGACGATCGGGGCGTGCATGGCCCGACGCGTTTTTACCGCGCCCGCATCGACTACGACGCGCAACGCGTCGCAGGCGTGCAGATCACTGGCATGCAGCCGCTGGTGCAGGCTGGCGGCGCGCCGTATGCGCGGCGCGGCGAGCCCGGGCAAGTGGCCGACCTCGAGACGCTGCGCATCGATCCACTCGAGCGCAGTCTCTGGTTTGCCGGCGAAGGCGATCGCGCCGCACGCTCGCCGATGCTGCTGGCCCGCACTAGCATGGATGGCGCGCCCCTGGGCGCGCCGCCATTTCCCCCAACGCTGCAGATCCAGCCCGATGAAGAAGCCGGTGGGCGCAGCAATGCGGGGCCGGAGGGCCTGAGCTTCAGCACTGATGGCCAGCACCTGTGGCTGGCGATGGAAGGTGCGCTGATTCAGGATGGCCCGGCGTCGGCGTCGGGCGAGGGCGCGTTGACGCGCTTGAGTCTGCTGGACCGGCAGGGCCGCATCCTGGCGCAGTACGCGTACCGGCTCGAGCCGGTGTTGCCGCCGGGCCGCCCGGGCGGTTACAGCGAAAACGGCATTGCCGAGATCCTGGCCATCGGGCCACGCCGGTTGCTCGTGATCGAGCGCGCCGGCCGCCAGACGGCGCAGGATTTCACGTTCGATGTGCGCCTGTATGACGTCGACCTGCAGGGCGCCAGCGCGCTCGACGCGGACGCGCCGATTGCCGCTGGCGTGCGGCCGGCCGTCAAACGCCAGTTGCTGGGCAATGCGCAGCTGCCGGCTGGGTGGTCCGATAACTACGAGGCGATGGCGTGGGGACCCAGGCTGGCCAATGGCCACCGTTCGCTGGTGATCGCCTCGGATAATAATTTCAGGGAGGGGCCGTCGCGCTTTCTCGTCTTCGATGCCGGGGCCGACAGCGCCTGGCGCTAAGCACCGGCCACGGGCGCTGTCCCGCTGACCCTTCGCACTGCCAGCGTCGATTAATCTGGCCTTAATGTTGCCCCCATAAGTTTCGCCATGGGAACAACAAAAGGAGTGACCAGTGTCGACCACCATGCCATGCGCGACCCGCGCCAGCGCCACGCCATCCGCCGCAGCCGGGGCCGGGCGCACTCTTGAACTCGTGGCGCCGGACCACCCGGAACGCGCATCGCTCGAAGCCTTCATCGCCGCCGAGTTTGCCCGCGTCTACGGCGCCACCCTGCAGCATTTCTGCCATACGCTCGCCGGCCGCCGCGACAGCGCCGGGCGCTGGGTAGCGGCGCTCGGTTATTCGCTGGCGGGCGAAGGCCGGCTGTTTCTCGAACATTATCTGAACGGCCCCGTCGAGAGCGAAATCGGCGCACGCACCGGCCGGCCGGTCGTACGCGGCAGCATCGTCGAAGTGGGCAACCTGGCCAGTACCGATGCGGGCGCCGCGCGCGCGCTGATCGTGGCCATGACGCACCAGCTGCATTGTCAGGGCCTGGTCTGGGTCACGTTCACCGCCACGCGCGCACTGCTCAATTCATTTGCACGGCTGCGGCTGGCGCCGTCGGTGCTGGCGGACGCCGATCCGGCGCGCCTGGGGCAGGCGCAGGGGGCATGGGGCAGCTATTACGCGACCCATCCGCAAGTCATGTTCGGCAATATCGGATTCGGTCATGATCAACTGGCGCGCTAATCTCCCCCCAAGCGGCGCCGTGCTGGAAGGCGCGCACGGCAGCTGGAGCGCCAGCGTGCTGATCGAGCGCGTCGAGGCGCTGGCGCAGATGCTGCGCGCGACATTCAGCCCGGGCGCTGCGCTGGCGATCCTGGCCGACAACGGTCCCGAATGGATCGCCATCGACCTGGCCGTGCACGAGGCAGGCATGACCCTGGTGCCGCTGCCATCGTTCTTCACGCCGCCCCAGTGGCGCCACGCGCTGACGCAGGCCGCCGTCGATGGCCTGTTCTGCGTCGATGCGGCGCTGGCCGGCGCGCTGGGCTACACCACGGCGGTCGCCACGCCCGGCGCCTTGTCACTGTTTGCCGGCGCCAGGCTGCCCGGCACCGTGCCGCACGGCGTGCAGAAAGTGACGTTCACGTCGGGCACCACGGCCCAGCCGAAAGGTGTGTGCCTGGGTTCCAGCCAGCAGTGGGAATTGGCACAGGTGCTGGCCGACGCGCTGGCCGGCCTGAACATCCGGCGCCATCTGAATCTGCTGCCATTGTCGGTCCTGCTTGAAAACATCGCCGGTACCTACACGGCCTTGCTGTCGGGCGCGCTCAATATCAGCCTGCCGCTGGCCATGACCGGTCTGCGCGGCGCGGCGTCGTTCGACCCGGGTGTCTGTCTTGCCGCCATCGCTGCCACGCGCGCCGAGAGCGTGATCCTGTTGCCGCAAATGTTGCAGGCGCTGGTGGCCGCGGTCCGGCCGGACGATCCTCGCATTGCCAGTCTCAAGTTCATCGCCGTCGGCGGGGCCAGGACGCCCAAGGCGCTGATCGAGGCGGCGCAGGCCAGGGGTTTCCCCGTGTACGAAGGCTACGGCCTGTCGGAGTGCGGCTCGGTCGTGGCGCTCAATCTGCCGGGGCAGGCGCGGATCGGCAGCGCCGGCAAACCGCTGCCCAATCGCAGCGTGCGCATCGCTCCGGACGGCGAGATCGAAGTCGGCGGCGGGGTCATGACCGGCTATCTGGGCCAGGCTTGCGGCGACCACACGCCTGCCGAGAACACCTGGCTCGGCACCGGCGACATCGGCCATCTCGATGCCGACGGCTACCTGTACATCGACGGACGCAAGAACAATGTGCTGGTCACCGCCTATGGGCGCAACGTGTCGCCCGAGTGGCCGGAGTCACTGCTGCTCGGCACGGGCGTCATGGCCCAGGCGATGGTGGTCGGCGACGCCCGCGCCTACCTGGCGGCGGCCATCGTGCCGCTGCAGGCGGATGCGCCGGATGCGGTGATCGATGCCGCCGTCGAACGGGTCAACCAGGAGTTGCCCGATTATGCGCGCATCGGCGCGTGGTTCCGTACCGCGCCGTTCAGCGAAGCCGATGGCACCGCGACCGTCAACGGACGCCTGCGGCGCGACACGGCGCGCTTGCGCTGCGCGGCGCACATCGAACAAATTTACCAGTCCTGAAGGAGCTATGTATGCAGTTCTACGACATCCTGTGCCAGCACACCGAACCCCAGCGCCAGCAACTGCTTGGCACGCCGCTGATACAGCAGGCACTGACGGGCGACATCGACCTGGCCCAGTACGTGGCCTTCCTGACGCAGGCCTATCACCACGTCAAGCACACGGTCCCTTTGATGATGGCATGCGGCAGCCGGCTGGGTGACGAGCAAGGGTGGCTGCGCCAGGCCATCGCCGAATACATCGAAGAAGAAATCGGCCACGAGGAGTGGATCCTGTCCGATATCGCTGCCTGTGGCGGCGACCCGAAGCTGGCGCGCGATTCGCGGCCGCTGCCGGCGACCGAACTGATGGTGGCTTACGCCTACCACGGGATCGACCGCGGCAACCCGATCGGCTTCTTCGGCATGGTGCACGTGCTGGAAGGCACCAGCACCGCGCTGGCGACGCAGGCCGCGCAGACCATCCAGCTGCGCCTGGATCTGCCGGATGCCGCCTTCAGCTACCTGACGTCGCACGGCAGTCTCGACCTGGCCCATGTCGCGTTCTTCGTGAGCCTGATGAACCGGGTCGAGCGTGCCGCCGACCGCGAGGCGATCATCCACAGCGCGCGCATGATGTATCGCCTGTACGGCGACATCTTCCGCAGCCTGCCGCAGCGCAGCGCCAGCCTGGCCGGGGTCTAGCATGGCGCACATGAAATGGCGGCTGGTCCTGACCGGCGCGAGCGGGGGCATTGGCCAGGCGCTTGCGGTTGCCCTGGCGCCGTACTGCACGTCGATGGTGCTCGTCGGCCGCAACCGCGGGGTGCTCGAGACGCTGCGTGCACGGCTTGGACCGCACCTGGTGCGGATCGTCGTGGGCGACGCCACGCAGGCGGCCACGCTTGACGCCGTGGTCGCGGCGGCGAGCGAGCTGGGTGGCGTCAATCTGTTGATCAACAACGCCGGCATCAATGACTTCCATGCGTTCCAGAGCCAGGATCCGGCGGCGCTGCGCAACCTGCTCGAGTTGAACCTGCTCGCGCCGATGCTGCTCACGCAGCGTCTGCTGCCCCAGCTGCGCAGCGCATCGAGCGCGCAGGTGATCAATGTCGGCTCCCTGTTCGGCTATCTGGGCTACCCCGGGTTTGCCGGCTACTGCGCCAGCAAGGCCGGCCTGCGTGGCTTCACGCAGGCGCTGCGGCGCGAGCTGGCCGATACCGGCGTCGAGGTGCGGCACTTCATCCCGCGCGCGACCCGCACGCCGATCAATGCCGGCCCGGTCGAGGCGATGAATGCCGAGATGGGCGTGGCGCTGGACGAGCCGGCCGATGTGGCGCGCCAGCTATGCACGTTCATTGAAGGCTCGGCGTGGGAGCACAAGCCGGGGCTGAAGGAAGCGCTGCTGGTCCTGCTCAACCACCTGCTGCCTGCCTTGCCCGACCGGGCCATCCGCGGCCAGTTGCCTGTCATTCGCAAACACATGCCGGCGCCTGTCCGGCGCGCACAACCGAGGTCATCATGAAAATAGCGCATCGCACACTCACCACATTCGTATTGGGCATGGCAGCCTTCAATGTCGCCCTGGCCGCACCCGCCGACGACGCCGTCAGTACGCTGCAACAACGCTGGGAACAAGTGAAGTACGGCGCGCCCGCCGGTGGGCAGGAGCGTGCATTCGAGGCGCTGAGCGCCGAAGCGGACACGGTGCTGTCGCGCTATCCCGACAGCGCCGGCGTGCTGATCTGGCACGGCATCGTCGTGGCCAGCCACGCCGGCGCCAAGGGCGGCCTGGGCGCGCTGGGCCTGGCCAAAACAGCGAAGAAGGATTTCGAAGCGGCGCTGCAGGCCGACCCGAAGGCGTTGGGCGGTTCGGCTTACACGAGCCTCGGGAGCCTGTATTATCAGGTGCCGGGGTGGCCGATCGGCTTTGGCGACAAGGACAAGGCGCGCGAGTACCTGCAGCAGGGGCTGGCGCTGAACCCGGACGGCATCGACGCCAACTACTTCCTGGGCGACTTTTTGTATCGTCAGGGTGACTTTGCCGGCGCCGAGCGCTGCCTGCGCAAGGCGCTGCAGGCGCCGGCGCGGCCTGGCCGCAAGCTGGCCGATGCAGGGCGGCGTGCCGAAGCCGAAGCGTTGCTGGCGCAGGTCGCGGCCAAGCGCAAATAACAACCTGCTGGAGACGCGCGGGATGCGAATACTACTTGTCGAAGATGACGAATCGCTGGCTTCGGGCCTGAAGCTCGCCCTCGGGCGGGCCTGTTACACGGTCGAGCACGTGGGCGACGGCGTGGCGGCGGTCGCCGCGCTGGAACACAATGCGTTCGACCTGGCCATCCTCGACCTCGGCCTGCCGCGCCTGGACGGCATCGATGTGCTGGCCCGGGTGCGGCGCGCTGGCAACGCCGTGCCAGTGCTGGTGCTGTCGGCGCGCGATGCGGTGCGCGACCGGATCGTCGCACTCGACCTGGGCGCCGACGATTACCTGATCAAGCCGTTCGATGTCGATGAATTGCTGGCGCGGGTGCGGGTACTGGAACGGCGCCGCGCCGGCCTGTCGGTCAACCAGCTGCGTTTTGGCGATCTGGCGCTGGATCTCGCGGGCATGGCGGTCAGCTGGAAAAACCAGCCGATCGATCTGCAGCACCGCGAATTCATGCTGCTTCGGCGGCTCGTCGAGCAGCCCAACAAGGTGTTTACCCGCAGCGAACTCGAAGCGTCGTTGTACGGCTGGGGCGAGGGCGTGGCCAGCAATGCCATCGACGTCTACGTGCACCATGTGCGGCGCAAGACTGACCCTGACCTTATCAAGACGGTGCGCGGGCTTGGCTACCGCATCGGGAATCCAGCTGCATGAGCGGGCGTCGCTATTCGATCCGCAGGCGCCTGATCGTGCGCACGATGGCGTGCATGCTCCTGATTCTCGGGGGTATCTCGCTGGCCGCCCACTGGTTCGCCCGCTACGAGTCCGAAGAATTTTTCAGCGCGCGCCTGGCCAGTTCGGCGCGCGTGCTCGAAACGCTGGTCGCCCACCAGCTCGAAACCGCCACCATCGGCGCGCCCATCGTGGTCCCGATTCCGCAGGGGCTTGGCTACTCGGGCGGCGCAACGCCGTATGGCCACCCGTACGAACACAAGATCGCCTTCCAGGTCTGGAACGCCGACGGGCGCCTGCTGGCCCGCTCGGCGTCGGCGCCCGAAGCGCCGCTCGGGCCCCTGGCGGCAGGTTATACCAGCAAGCTGCTGGGCGAGACCCTGTGGCAGGTGTTTGCCCTCAAATCGGGCCATGTGTGGGTGGTCGTGGCCGAGAAGGACGAGGTGCGCGAAGAGATGGTCGAGCAGCTCGGCGCGTCGGTGCTGGCACCCGTCATCATCGGCGGCATCCTGCTGGTGCTGGCGGTCAACCTGGTGCTGGCGACGAACCTGGCGCCGCTGCGCACGCTGGCCGACGCCATCGCCCGGCGCGAGCCGGAGTCGCTTGCGCCCGTCGAACTGCCCGACCTGCCACGCGAGCTGGCGCCGGTGGTCGATGAACTCAACAGCCTGTTGCAGCGGGTAGCCGCGGCGTTCGAGCGCGAACAGCAGTTCATCGATGCGGCGGCGCACGAGATCCGCACGCCGATTGCGGCGGTGCAGCTGCATGTGCAGAACGCGCTGCGCGCTGCCAATCAGGCCGAGTGCGATGCGTCGCTCGGCGAGGCGGTGGGGGCGCTCGAGCGCACGACGCAGCTGGCCGAGCAGCTGCTGACCTTCAGCCGGCTTGCGTCCGGCACCGACATGCAGTTGCAGCGCCAGGTCTCGCTGGCCGAAGTCTGCCGCGACGTGATGGCGCTGCAGGAACCCTTGCTCGACCGGCGCGGCCAGTCACTCGGCTTGTCCGCCACGCACGATTGCAGTGTGCAGGGCGATCCGTACCGGCTGCAGCAACTGCTGCGCAACCTGATCGAGAACGCGTCCCGGCATGGTCTGGCGCGCGGCGACATCGACGTGGCCATCGACTGCAGCGAGGGCCAATGCCTGCTGCGCGTGTCGAACGATGGCGACCCTGTGCCCGACGAAGAAACGGAAAACGTGTTCCGTCCCTATTACCGGCTACAGCCCGGTGGCAAGTCGGGCGCTGGTCTTGGCCTGAGCATCGTGCGCCAGATCGCCGACCAGCATGGGGCCACGGTCATGATTGCCCGGAAGGCAGATGGTCAAGGCTGTGTGGTAACGGTGGCGTTTCCTCGGTAAGCGCATCACGCCCCCATTCGCGGTATTCGACCAGCTGCGGCGTGCGCGCCATGGCCCCGAGCGGCTCGATGCCCATCGCCGCCAGGCGCGCCAGCAGCTCGGCCAGGATCGTCGCGCGCTGCAGCGACCAGGTCGACGCGAAGCAGCGCCAGAAGGTCCAGCCGGCGCGTTCGAGTACGCGCTGGCGGCCCATGTCGGCCTGCCACCGGTCCGGCCCATGGAAGTCGTCGCCATCGAGCTCGATCGCCAGGCGCCGGTCGTGCGCACCTTCCACCACCATATCGATACGGTAGCCGGCCGCCGGCACTTGCGGAATGACGCGGTAGCCGCGCTCGAACAACTCCGTGTACACATCGCGCTCGAAACCGGATTCGCACAGTTCGATCAGGCTCGTGGCTTCTTCATTGGCTTCGAGCGGCTTGGCGAAGTGTTCGACCAGCGTGCGGCGCAAATCGAGCGTGGACAGTTCTTCGAGTTTCACCGAGCGCACGAGGTACATGCGGTCGCGCGCGCGCGAGGCGGCCACGTTGAAGCGCTGGTCGAACTGCACGCCGGACAGCGCGTGGTGCTGCTTGCTGTCGGCGACCATCGACAGGAACATGATATCGCGCTCGCTGCCCTGGAACAGGCGCGCGTCGCCGCAGGCGAAGTTGCGCTTGACCAGTTCGGCCATGTCGCAGCGTGACCTTACCATCTTGTCGATGAGCTGCGCCTGTTCGGGCCCCAGCAGCGACACCACGCCCAGCGTGCGTCCGGCATAGGCCGGATCGCGCAGGATGGCGTCGATTTCGGCCACGATGAATTCGGCCTCGGGGCGGTTCAGGCCCTTGTTTTCGCGGTAGCCGTTGGCCACGAACACGTCGATCAGCGGCGGATCGAGCCGCTCGGACGCCTTGGGAATGCGCAGCGGCTGGATGAAGCCCTTGTAGAACACGCGGTTGCTGTAGGCGATGATGGGCGCGACGCTGCGGAAATGCTCGCGCAGCATGACCTTCGAGGCGGCAAACACGGTCGAGGCGATGTCGTACAGCGACATGTCGGCCGTGAGCACCGCTTCGAATGGCTGGCCCGCCAGAAAGCGCCGGCGCAGGTCGGTGATCTTGGCGGCCGAAACAAAGCCCGCTTCGGGCGAGACCTGGCGGTCGTCGCCAACCACGAGGAGCTGCTTGCCGCGCAGGACCGCCGGCAGCGCCCACAGGTCGGACTGGCTGGCCTCGTCGACGATGACGAGGTCGAATGCACCAAGGTTGGCCGGCAGCGTTTCGGACACGCGGGCATGGCTCATGATCCAGCACGGCACGGCGGCCTGTGCATTGACCATCGCTTCCTGCGCGTCGCGTCGGTAGCGGCCCGCATTCACGCCCGTGCCCTTGCCCAGTTTGCGCATCGACGTGCGGTAGGTTTCCAGTGCGCTCAGCACGTTCTGGCCGGCCAGGCGGCGCGTGGCCAGCCAGGACGATTTCGACACCAGTTGCTCGTACAGGCGCGCCAGGCCCCGTTCGAGTTCGTGGCGGCGCTCGGCCAGGCCCAGCATCTCGTCGCGGGCATCGATGCCGTCGAGGTAACTCTTGAGGCGTGCCCAGGTCCAGGCATCGCGCCAGCGCGCCGGGAATACGGCGTCGTCGCCGTGGGCGTCGACCGGGATGGTGGTCAAGCGTGTCGCCAGCTGCGCCGCACCATGCTGCGCCACTTGCTCGGCGAGGTCGCGCACGGTGGCCAGGTCGGGCGCCAGCGCAGCGATGCGGCGCAGCTCCGCGAGCAGGGCGGCATAGTCGGCACTGACTGTGTCGGCCGCCAGGCCAGGTGTGCCCAGCGTCTGGCCGGCGAAGTCACGCAGACGCACGCCGACCGGGCCATCGGCGCCGGCCAGCAAGCCATGCAGCGCGGCCATGGCGGTGCGGGCCTGTTCGAGATTGGCGCGTGCCAGGTGCCGCGCCAGGTAGTCGCGCACGCGCAGCAGATCGGCCTCGCGGCCCAGCAGGTCGTTCGTCGGCGGCTGGCTGAACACGGCCTGGGCCAGGCTCGGTAACTGCACGTCGTGCGTGGTTGCCTGGGCATGCGCGGCGCGGGCCGTGGTCAGGATCTGCTCGATGGCGCGAAGTTGCGCCACGTCGGCCACCAGGACCGGCAGCGACAGGTCGGGCGCAAACGCATTCCAGCGCACGGCGAACGAGTGCAGGCGGTTCTGCAGCGCGGCGTAACGCTGCACGTGGGCCCAGTCGTCGCTGGAGGCTGGCGCCAGGCCGGCCACGCGGATCGCGGCAATTTGCCCCTTGACGTCACCGCCGCCGAATGACAGCAGGCCGAACGGCTTGCCCGTCTCGACGGCGCGGTTGATGGCGTCGACGGCTTTTGGATTGCCGAGTGCTTCGGTCGGCGCCGTGACGGGGCACTGCATGAATTCGGCGCGTGCGCGCAGCAGCGCATCCATCTCGGGCAGCAGTGCCTCGAACGCGCCGCGCTCGGTGACGAACTGCGACTGGCGGGATTTAAGGCGCACAGCGTGTGCCCAGTCGGCGCCCGAAGCCTCGACCTCGGCGGCGGTGGCAATGGCGCCGGTCAGCGCGGTCTGCAACGCCTGGGCGGCGGCAAACACGTCGGGCGTGGTCGCGCGCAGCGGCGGCAGGGCGCCACTGGCTTCGTCGCGCTCGATGTCGCGCATGGCCAGCAGCGTGTCGTGCAGACGGCCGATGGTCTGCGCCGATGGCAGGGCGTCGACCGCTGGCAGCCGCGCATTGCAGTAAACCAGATCCGCGCCCAGCCGGCGCCGCGCCTCGCGCAGTCCCATCGCCTGTTCATCGCCGAAGGGCGGCGCATGGTGCGGGGCCAGCGACAGGTCGTCGTCGAACCAGCCGAAACGCTCCCTGCCGTCGATGACCAGTTCGGCCATCTTCTGCGCGCGCATCTCGACGCCGTCGACGCTGACGGCGGCCAGCTGGGCATGCGCGATCTCGTCGATGCGGGTGTCGATGGCGGCGGTTTCGGCATGCGCGCGATCGAGCGCGACGCGGCACGCGGCAATCGCTTCGGTCTCGAGCTGCGGGTTCAGATGCGACAGCGTGTGGATGATGGCTTCGATCGACGCCTGGAACTGGCGCATGCCTTCCTTGTCGCCCGAGAGCAGGGCGACGGTCAGGGGCCGGATCGATTCGGGAATCTTCTCCTGCAGGACCTTCAGCGCCGGCTCGCCCTTGGACGTGACCAGGATGCGTTTGCCCGAGGCCAGGTAGTGGCTGATGATATTGGCGATCGTGTGCGTCTTGCCGGTGCCGGGCGGGCCCTGGACCGTGACGCCGGGCGAACGTTCCAGTTGCTGGACGATGGTTTCCTGCTCGCGGTTGTACGGCAGCGGGAAATACAGCTCGCGCGGCTCGCCGGCATTGACCGCGCCGCCGGACAGGCCGCGAAACGCGATCGGCTCGTGCTCGAGCACTGCGCTGCCGGGTGGCGTGACAAGGCTCAGCGGCCCGTCCGGCAATGCGTCGGCATCGTCCACGCGGTCTTTCAGGCGCGCGATGTCGTCGATCAGGAAGTGGGTCGCGCGCGGCCGGGCGAAGATCACCCAGCCATGCGTGACGACGAGGCGCTCGCCTGCGGGCGGCGCCTGCGTGGCGGCCAGGTCGTAGCGCGCGTCGGCGCTGACCTGGCCGGCGATCAGCTTGAGGATCGGCTCGATCATCTCGGGTGCGAACGGCGAGAGCGTGCTGTCGCCGCGCGCGGCCAGCAGGCTGCGCGCGGCGCGTTCGACGTCGCCGATACCGGGCACGCCGCAGGCCGCGAATGCATCGAGTTCCAGGTGCGCGTCGAGCTGGCGGGGCCGCAGGCCGATGGCGTGCGAGGTCGGGTCGATGTCGATTTCCAGCGCCTGCGTGATGAGCGGGTAATGGAAGTCGACAGGCGCCGGGGTGCGCATCTGCCACGACGACAGGCCCATGCCCCAGACCAGTTCCAGCGGGCGCGCCGCTTCTTCGGATTCGAGCCGGGCCTTCAGCGCGAACAGGTCCGCATACAGCGTGATCACCTGGCGGCGCGGGCGCTCGCGCGCCGCCCACTCCTGCCAAGGCGGCAGGTAGGCAGCCAGCCCCTGCGCGGCGCGGGCGCGGCGCTCTGCATCGCGTTCTTCAACGCGCTGCTTCGCATGGTCATCGGTGGCATGCGCGGCGTCTTCATGGCGGGCGTCTGCCAGCGTGGCGTCATTGAGCGCCGGCGGATTGCCGGACGGGTCGGCGCCGATCAGCAGATAGGGCGCCAGCGCCGGATCGGCCAGCAGCGGCGGCGATGTGGACTCGAGCCGGTGCACGCGCAGCCACAGGTCATCCTGCTCGGTCTCGACGTTGAATTCGATCCACGGCAGCGTCGCCAGGTCGGTAAAGGTTTTCTTGAATTCGGTGACTTTCGCGAGTGTGAACGCGGAAGGGTCTATGTCTTTGGCCTGCTCGACGAGATAGTCGAGCAGCGCGCTCATGCGCTGGGCAGATGTGTGCATCGGGTGCTTCCCGGCAGGGCCGGTGGGTAAGGTGGCGGCCATTGTACAAGAGGGTTGCCGTGCGTGTGGCGCGCACGAATGGCGTGCGCGGGCCATGCTAGAATGAGCGGGTCATTGACTTCTCCGCTGCAGTTCCCTCCTATCTATGAGACGAGTATTCGTCATCTGCCTGATTCTGCTGCTCCCTCTGAACATGTTTGCCCTGGCCATGGCCGCATCCGCGATGCTGCCGCCCGCGCCAGCGCAGCGCGCTGCCGACGCCGCGCCAGTGGTGCAGCCGACGTCCGCACCCGTCTTCGCCGACGCCTACCTGCCCGATAATTACGACTGCCAGTCCAGCTGCGACATCGATCCCGATGAACCGCCGGCCGGCGCCGACGTGCACGACACCATCAACGAAGAGCTCTCGCTGCGCCTGGCCGATGTGCGCGGCGGCGCGCCCGCACCCCCATTCCTGTCCCATGCCAGCCGATCCTGGCACCCCTTGTTCAAGCCCCCGCGCGCGGTGTGACGGCCTGCCTGTGCCGCTTTTGCGGCATGTCCCTGCTGCGCGCCTTTGCGGCGTGATGCAGCTGCACGTTCATACTGATTCAAACAAGAGGTAATACATGGAATGGCTTTTCGACCCCACCATCTGGGCGGGTCTGCTCACGCTCGTTGTCCTGGAAATCGTCCTGGGCATCGACAACCTGATTTTCATCGCCATCCTGGCGGACAAACTGCCGCCGCACCAGCGCGACAAGGCGCGCCTGATCGGCCTGTCGCTCGCCATGCTGATGCGCCTTGGCCTGCTCACGATCGTCTCGTGGCTCGTCACGCTGACGACGCCGCTGTTTGCGCTCGGGTCAATGGCGTTTTCCGGCCGCGACCTGATCCTGCTGCTGGGCGGCGTCTTCTTGCTGTTCAAGGCCACCGTCGAACTGCATGAACGCATGGAAGGCGTCACGCACGTGCAGACCGAGTCGCGGGTGTATGCGAGCTTTGGCGCCGTGGTCGCGCAGATCGTCGTGCTCGACGCCGTGTTCTCGCTCGATGCCGTCATCACTGCCGTCGGCATGGTCGACAACCTGTACGTGATGATGGCCGCGGTGATCATTTCGATCGGCGTCATGATCCTGGCTTCCAAGCCGCTGACGCGTTTCGTCAATGCGCATCCCACCGTCGTCGTGCTGTGCCTGAGCTTCCTGCTCATGATCGGCTTGTCGCTGGTTGCCGAAGGCCTGGGCTTCCATATCCCGAAAGGCTATCTGTACGCGGCCATCGGTTTCTCGATCCTGATCGAGGCGCTGAACCAGTTTGCACGCCGTAACTTCCTGAAGCAGGAAGCGCGCGTGCCGCTGCGCGACCGCACTGCCGAATCGGTGCTGCGCCTGATGGGCGGCAAGAAGCGGGCGCACGTGGATGCCGATGCCGAACCGCAGGCCGAGCCGGTGACCGAGCCGGAAGCGTTCGGCGCCGAGGAGCGCAATATGGTCAGCGGCGTGCTGGCGCTGGCCGACCGGTCGATCCGCTCGGTCATGACGCCTCGCTCCGAACTCACCTGGGTCGACCTGGACGACGATGCCGACACGATCCTGCGCCAGTTGCAGGCATCGCCCCACAGCGGCATGCCGGTCGCTCGCGGCCAGCTGGACCAGCTGGTGGGCATTGCGCGCACCAAGGACCTGGTCAGCGCGCTGATGCTGCACGGGCGCATCGACGCCGCGCCCGACGGCGGCATCGTGCGCGCGCCGATCCTGCTGCCCGACACAGCCGGTGTGCTGGGCGCGATGGAGACGCTCAAGCGCGCCCACGGCCAGCCGGTGCTGGTCACCGACGAATTCGGCATCGTCCAGGGCCTGCTGACGCCGGTGGACATCCTGGAGGCGATTGCCGGTGAGTTCCCGGACGAGGACGAACAACTGGCTATCCGGCCGCTGGGCCCTGACCTGTGGGAAGCCGATGGCGCGGCCGACCTTCACCAGCTGGAACAAGTGCTCGAGACCGATTCTCTGGTGGGCGATGACGATTACACGTCGCTGGCCGGCTTTCTGCTGGCGCGCTTCGCCTCGATGCCCGAACCGGGCCAGGCCATCGAGCTCGATGGCTGGCGCTATGAGGTCGTCGCGGTCGAGGAGCGCCGCATTGCGCGGGTCGCGATTTCCCGTGTGGCTGGCGCCACAGCGGCCGACGACCTGTAAGCGCTACCCGCCGCCGCCGCCGCCGGCCGGCACTGGCACGCCGGGCGGCATCCCCAGGGTCTCCGCCCGGGCGATCGTGGTCGCACTGGGAAGGCCGAATGAAAACGGGACGAACGACGCCAGGGGCTGGTATGGCACCGGATCGCAGACATCGCTGGCGCCACCGGGCAAACAGATCCGCACCCGGACCAGCTGGATGCAGTTCGCTGCATTGGGATTGGACGTGCAGTTGATCCGGTTTTGCTGGGGACTTGCCGGCATTCCTGTCCCGATCGGGACGGGATTGGCCGTCGCCGGGATCTGCAGATAATCGATCTTGACGTGGGCGTCGGAGATGGGATCGGCAAATGCAAGCATGCCGGGTGTCGTGCGAAACACGGCCTGCGTGCGCACCCGCGCCATCGCCGCCGCATCGGTGAAGTCAGTATTGACGGCCAGCGCCGTCGCGCGCCGCGTCACCTCCTGCAGAATATTGCAGATATAGAGTGCGCGGATGATGTCGACAATGCCGAAAAAGAGCATGAAAAAAATCACGGCCACCACGGAGAACTCGACGGCGGCGACACCACGTTGCCGCGTTGGCGATTGGCGGGTCATGTCAGGTCCATCCGTCAAGGGTACAGGACAACGCGGGTGCCCAGTGACTGCTCGGTCGCCAGGCCTGCGAACTCGCCGTACAGGGAGGTCTGCGTGGCGGGAACGGTCATGAAGAATCGGCCGATGCCACGCACCGTGGCGTCGCTGCCAGTGACCGGGCAGGCGAGCAAGGGCAGGTGCAGGACCCGGCGCCTGGCGAGACTCTTGTTACTTCCCGATGGGTTTTTGAAGAATTGGGTGCCGGTCGTGTACGAGTAGGGCGTGGGCGTTTCCGCGGTCTCGGGATAGGGCGTGGTCGAGGAGGTGGTCGGCTGACCCGGTGTGTACAGGGTACTCCATGCAGTGACGCCATAGGTTGGATAGCCGGTTGCCGGTTCCGGCGCGCCCGCACTGACATATGCTGCATACGGAACCGCCTTTGCGTACGACCAGAGCGGGCCAAATTGTGCGGCCAGTGTGCCGGCCGGCGCCGTGTCGGGGCCGGCAACCGTCCACCGGCGGTCGGATGTATTCAACAGCGTGGCCGACTGCTGCGCGGGCGTCGCGCCCATCCAGGGGGTGCCGCCGTTGAAGGTGAATTCCTTGATATTGGTGTCGGCGGGCGCCGTGCGGGCATCGCATGCGGTAGCACCCGTCCCGTAGATGCCAAAGCGGGAATTGAGCTGCTGCCAGAGCTTGTCGATCGGGAACGATGGCGATACCTTGACCGTGCCACCGGACAGCCGTGACATGGCCAGCGTACCGGTGCAGGCGAACGGCGCCAGCGTCGCGACGTCGGTGATGGGCATGGCCTGCGCAACCGGATTGACGATGAAGGTCTGACCGGTGGTGGCGCCGGGCAGGTTCAGGTCCAGCAGGTTGTAGCTCACGCCCCGGCGAAACCCGAATTCCTCCAGTTCGCCTCCATGGTTGCGGTGGGCTTCGTCACGCATGGCGCAGATGCCAAGCGGCGTGACCTTGATGGCAGAGCGGCCGGCGACGGCGCGGGCGCTGGTGAAGGCGTCAGAAAGATCCGTGAACGTCGAGAGGAACAGGGTGGCGACCGTTCCGTATTCGGTATCCAGCCCTGCAGTATCGACCCGTACATACAGCAGATCGACAGGGTTTGTCATGGCGTCGCCGACCGGGCGCCACGGGCCGGACGGGCTGCGGGCGAATTCGATGGCAGTATCCGACCAGGTCATCGTCGCCTTGCCATAGCTGTAGGTGAATCGGTTGGCACCTTGCAGGAAGCGGTTCGACGCCATGTCCAGTGCTTTCGTGATGCCACTTGGGGTGCCGTCAAGTTCGTGGGCTGCCGACAACGCAGCGGTGTCGGCGACATTCTGAAGCTCCATTTTGCGGTGCGTGAGCAGGGACAGGTCGAGGGCCAGGGCGAGAAACCCAAAGATGATGATCAGGGCGGCAACGAACATCACACTGATTGAGCCGGTCTGTTTTGTGCGGTGCGACGCGCCTTTCAGGTACTGGCGTGTCGGGCAAGCGGCTTTAACGATCGACATAGCGCATCGTGACTTCGCTTGACAAGGTCATATTTGTAGAACCAAGGTAGTCCACCGTCAGGCTGCCGAGAAGATTATCTTGCAACCCGATACGCACGGCGGTGCGAACCCTGACAGGCGTCAGCAGACCGCAATTGTCGCCGTCGCATAGAATCGTGATGAGAATGCTATCGGTAAATGGCACAATCTCGCCCAGTTCCTGTTGGGCGATCCAGCGGGCGATCGCGGGAACGCGTGCTTCGTTGAAGCCCCCGCCACCGGTGCGCAGTTCGGCCTGCGTCGCGGTCGCGATATAGCGCGTCGCATCGTGCGCCGCTTTCTGCCCCACGCTGTAAAACCATGCAGCACGGGCGATGTACAGCGGCCCGGCGAGCAGGATCAGGAACAGCGGAAGGATCAGCGCCATCTCGACTGCGACGCTGCCTGTCGCCGACCTGCGCGATTGCTTGTAGTGCCCAGCCATGGTTGGCCCCTCGTCGCATTCGACCATGGTCGATACTAGTGGAAGCTTTCGGTCCTGATTTGACTTGCGGCAACTATTGCGAGAGCCAGCGCGGTAGCCTTCAGCGAATGCCGGGCACCCCGACACGGATCGCGTGCGAAAAATCGCTGCCATCGATATCGGCCTGGCGCGCCCGCGCGTTGATGTGGCCGCGCTGCTGCAGCACCGCGTACGGCACGTTCGGGGTCAGTGCGTCCTGGTCGTACGCGTATTCGGCAAAGTGGCCCGATGCCAGCAAACGGTAGTCGAGCGGCAGGTCGGGTGCAATGCGGTGCGCAAGTTCGTACAGGATCGTTGTGCAGTTGCTGGTGAGCGTGTTGTAGAACTCGGGCTGGCGGCGCAATGCGTCGGCGCGTTCGAGGTAAGCCAGCAGCACGGCCCGCAGCTGCCCGGGCGTGGCGCGCAGGCGGTACAGGTAGACCTGCTCGCCGCGCGCATTGCTGCGCGTGCGAATCAGGTCGCGCTCGTCCGAGGCAATGATGACCTGTTCGAACTGGCGAAAGAAGCCGCCGACCGCCGAGAACGTTTCGGTGCGCTCCTTGCGGATTTCAAGCGAAAACACCAGCTGTTTGCCATCCTTGAAGCCGAACGTCACCAGCGTGTGGGCGATGTGTGGACCCATCCAGTATGACAGGATCAGGTCGGCCGACACGATGCCAGCCAGGTCATAGTCACGGGTCTCCCAGCGCGGCGTGTAGTCGGTTTCAGTGCGCCATTCAAAATTGCGCACGTTCTGCAGCACGAGGCGATCGCCATCGACATGCGAGACAAGCATGCGCGACACGTCGTCGGCCCACACGCGCTCGTGCGATGGCGTGAGCGAACACCACCAGCCGAGCAGCACGGCCAGCGCGACGGCGCCGGTGACCAGCGCCCTGGCGCCCGGCCACTTGCCCGGGCCGCGCGCGATGGCGATGGTGGCGGCCAGGCCGGCAAGCGACCACAGTGCGATCGCGGCGTAGCCGCCGGGCCTGGAGAGCTGGAACCACAGCGCCAGCGCGCCCCATGCGGTGACCAGCAACGCGCACACGGCAAGGAGGGCGCGGGGAACGGGGCGGCTCATGATCATCGGCTACTTTCGGAAACGCTGGGGTGGTGCAGTGTAGCGGGTCGGTTTGGCAACAACAAGCGCCGTCCCGAAGCGCGCCCTGTAGAATGCCGCCTCCAAAGGGGGACCAATGACGACGCCAGGCTTGATTATTTCGCGCATCCTGCATGCAGGGTACGTATTCGATTGCGAGGGCGCGACGATTGCCTTCGACACGATCTTCGAGAACCCGTTCAGCCGCAACTGCCATGCGTTTCCGGACGTGCGCTTCGATGTCGCGGCGATCCGCCGCCAGCGGTTCGACGCCGTCTTCATCTCGCACTTCCATGACGATCACTGCTCGCTCGACAGCCTCGATCTGCTGGATCGCGCGACGCCCCTGTACATCTACTGCATCTTCGATGAACTGTTCGAGATAGTGCGCCAGCTGGGCTTCACGCACGTGCATTCGCTGCGCCTGAACACCCCGGTCACGGTCGGCCCGTTCACCGTGACCCCGCGCGAGGCGATGGACGCCGACGTCGATTCGATGTTCCAGGTGCAGGCGGCCGGGCAGAATGTGCTCAATGTCGTCGATTCATGGATCGACGACGACACGCTGGCCCAGCTGGTCGGACTGGGGCCGTGGGACATGGTGCTGTGGCCGTTCCAGACGATGCGCGAAATCGAGGTGCTCACGCCGTCGCGCGCCGTAGCCGCGCCGCCTGAACTGCCGGCCGAATGGATCGCGCAGCTGCAGGCGCTGCAACCGCGCTACGTGGTGCCCAGTTCGTGCCAGTTCGTGCAGGAGCCGTGGTCGTGGTACAACCGCGCGTTCTTCCCGATCACCTATGCGCAGTTTGCGCGCGAGGTGGGCGCGGCGTTACCAAAGGCATCGATCGTGCGGCTCGATCCCGGCACGGCCGTGCGGCTGGACGGCGCCGTGCTGCAGCCGGCGGCGCCGCTGGCGTGGCTCGAACCCGTGGGGCCGCAGGATGTCGATTACGTCTATGAGGGCAATGCGGCGCCGCCATCGACGGCGTCGATCGCACAGCATTTTGCGGCTCTGAGCGAAGCGCAGATGGCGCGCGTCGTGGATTACTGCCGCGCGGGTGTACCTGCCAAATACGGTGAGGTCGAGGCAGCATCAAGATACTTCGACGGCCCGCGCTACTGGCGGCTGTCGGTGTACGACCACCAGGGCCAGGCAAGCGTCTTCGATTACCTGCTCGATGGTGATGTGGCCACGCTCGTGACCGAGGCCGGCCCGCTTGGCTGGACGACGGAAATCCCGGCTGCCAGACTGTATGGCGCGCTTGAACAGGGCGAGTCGCTCACCACGATGTACATGCGCATCAACGATGCCCGTTTCGATGCCGATGCTGAGCGAGCGTTGCTGGACGTCGACGTCGTCGACGATCCGCTGATCCGCTGCCTGTTCAGCGATACCTTCGGCGCGTACCAGGCGGCGCAGCTGCGCCGCCTGCTGGCGCGCGCGTGACCTGATTTACTTGCCCAGCAGGCGCAGCGACTGGTCCCAGTCGTCTTCCCAGTCGAGCAGAAAATCGTGGGTCTGGAACGCGCGCCGTAACGGGCCCAGTGGCACGCGGTGGAGGTCATGCAGGCCGAGGGCCAGCGTCACCGGGTTCCACACCGCGTTGCGTTTGGACTTGCGCACGCTGGCCTTCACGCGCGCGCCATCGTCGCCAAAGATGCCGATGGCATGGTCGAGCGCCGCGCCCAGATCCATGCGCGCATGGGCGGCAAAGGCTTCCAGTACCTGCGCCTTGTTGATGCCGAAGGCCGATTCGGCCGGCGCTTTCGGTTCCGGTGGCGGCGCGGCCGCTGCAGCGATGGCCGCCTGGGCCTCGCGTTCCAGCCTGACCACCAGCTGCGTCAGGTCCTTCTTCTGGAACCGCAGCGCATCGAGTGGGCGTCTGAAACCCGGCGGCGGCAGGTGCGCGACGATCTTGTAGGCATCCTTGGTCATCGTCATCAACACGTCGTCGCTGCCGGCGATCAGGCGCGCGATGTCGTCCTGGAAGAAGATCGGCGCCGCATAACCGCCATTCGCGTCGCCGAACAAGTCGGCATGGGCCGGGTCGTAGTCGAGCCAGACATACGGCGTGACCGCGTGTTCGAGCAGGCGCGCCAGGGTCCAGGGTGATGCGGTCTGTTGTTCGAGCCAGGTGCAGGCTTCGAGCAGGGTGGCACGGTAGGGCAGGTCGGTGGCGCTCATGTCGATTCAGTTGGGGGGCGTGGCTGGCCCCCATTGTAGTGCATGCCTTTGCCGGGTTGGATTCAGCGGCCGTCGCGATTGTGGTCACTGGCGTCCGGCGGCTCGATCCCGCGCGCCGTCGGCAGATGCCAGCCATAGCGGATCGCGGCCAGGCGCAAGCCGAAGCACAGCGCCGCGCCGACGCAGGCGGTGGGCGTCGTGGGCCACTGCAGGGCGTCGCCGATCACCACCACCGATGCACCCGCCAGCGCCGCGACTGCGTAGATATCCGAACGGAACACGGCCGGCACATTCGACAGCAGCACGTCGCGCGCGACGCCGCCGCCGATACCGGTCAACATGCCCAGCAGCGCAGCCATCACGGGCTCCAGCCCGAACACGAGCGCCTTCTGCGCGCCCGCCACGCAAAACAGCGCCAGGCCCGCGCCGTCGAACAGCAGCACCGGATTGCGCGCACGGTGGATGAATGGGTGCCAGAAGAAGATCGTCACGCCTGCCAGCAGCGATACGCCAAGATAGCGCCAGTCGGAAAACGCGGCCGGCGGCGTGGCGCCGATCAAGAGGTCACGCACGATACCGCCCGAGTTGGCGGCCACGAACGACAGCACGAGCACGCCGAACAGGTCGAGATGGCGCCGCACGCCGGCGGTGGCGCCGGACAGCGCAAACACAAAGGTGCCCACCAGGTCAAGCGTGAGCACCAGCGTTTTCATGGCGGCCCCCATGTCGAGGGCAAGAACGGCAAACACGTGAATCCACCTTGCAAATACTGGTGCGCGCGGCACCGAAGAGGGCGATTCTAGCGCATGGCGGCGGCTACTCCCGGATGAACGCCAGCAAATCGGCGTTGACCTGGTCCTTGTGGGTCTCGGTCAGGCCGTGCGGCGCGCCCGGATAGACGATCAGCGTGGCATGCGGCACCAGCGTTTTTGACGCCCGGCCGGCCGCGTCGATCGGCACCACCTGGTCGTCGTCGCCGTGGATGATCAGCGTGGGGATCGTGAACTGCTTCAGGTCTTCAGTAAAATCGGTTTCGGAAAACGCCTTGATCGAGTCGAAGGTATTCTTGTGGCCGCCCATCATGCCCTGCATCCACCAGGTGTGGACCAGGCCTTGCGACACGGTCGCGCCTGGGCGGTTGAAATTATAGAAGGGACCACTCGGCAGATCCAGGTACAACTGCGAGCGGTTGGCCAGTTGTGCGGCGCGGATGCCGTCGAACACCTCCATCGGCAAGCCGCCGGGATTGGCGTCGGTCTTGAGCATCAGGGGCGGCACCGCCGACACCAGGCTGGCCTTGGCGACGCGTTTCGTGCCGTGCCGGCCGATATAGCGGGCCACTTCGCCGCCGCCCGTCGAAAAACCGACCAGCACGGCGTTGGTCACATCGAGATGATCGAGCAGCTCGGCCAGGTCGTCGGCGTAATGGTCCATGTCGTTGCCGTCCCACGGCTGGCTCGAACGGCCGTGGCCGCGCCGGTCATGGGCGATGCAGCGGTAGCCGTGGTCGGCCAGGAAGATCATCTGCGACTCCCAGCTGTCCGCATTCAGGGGCCAGCCGTGGCAGAACACGATGGGCTGGCCGCTGCCCCAGTCCTTGTAATAAAGTTCGACGCCGTCCCTGGTGGTGAATGTGCTCATGCGCGCTGCTCCCGGTGGTGAGTGGTGAGTGATGTTCGCTCAGTAGAACCGGAAATGCACTTGTGCGCATCGCACTGAAGGTGCGCGCGCGCACCCCACTTTCGATAAAGCGGGGTGCTGATGAGGCCAGACCTGCGATCATTTGGTGATGCGCAGGATTGCCGAGGCCAGCTTCGAGAAGCAGGGTGTCAGGTCGGCATCAGTTGCGGCGTAGCAGTACATGCCGACCGGCTGGTCGGGCTTCTGGCAACGGGGCAACGCGTCGACCGTGTTGGCCATGCACTTCATGATCATTTCGCCATTGGTACTCGTATCAGATGTAAATGGCTCTTTCAGTCCCGGACCAAAGCCTAGGGTAAAAACGTAGACGCCTTCGCTTCGGGTTTTTGCAGCGATACTTTCGGCGAGATTGCGAGAAGCCCGCAGAATATTGCCTTCAAAAAGCTGCGGAGTGCTAATGTCGGCCGTCACGACGCGCGGTGTGGTAGTCACGATCGGGAACTCACGCACAGATTCGGGGCGCGCGTTGTACCAGTCAGGTAGCCTCCGTACTGCTGGCTGCGCCTTGTTGTTCACCATGCGCCAAGTCTTGCAGCCTTCACTTAAAATGTCCAGCTCGCTGTTCCCCAGATTGCCAAGCCCGCCGTCTTTCAAGATACGATCGACAGAACCTGCGCGCGTGCAGTCCGTAGGCGTATTGAACGTCAGATAAGAGCCGAACGAGGTGGGCGCACCGTCGGAGAAAAAGACGACGACGCGCATCGTTGAGCGACTCGCCAACGGTACGGTATTGAGCTGTTCACGAGCCCTGTACATGCCTTCGAATGAAGACGTGCCACCGTAGAAGTTGTATGCGTTAATCTTGCTGTTCATCGACGTACGATTGAAACCACGTGCCAGCGGGTTGATGGGAATGTCCGTTTCGACACCCGAAGCGAAGTGGATCAATGCCACCCGGTCTTGCGTCACGTTGAACTTGTTAAGGAAGCTCTTGGCGGATGCTTGTACGGTGGTTGCGGAATCTTCCAGCGAGCCCGACGTATCCACCACGAGTGCCATATCCAGATCATTCCGAATTGTCTGCGCCGCCGCCACCGGCGTCAGCGTCGTGAAATTCATGATCTGCATGATCGACACCGGCATCGGCGCTTCGGCCTTGACATCAATCGTCGCCTGGCCGCCTTTGAAGGTCACATTCGTGCTCGTGATCCGTGGCGACGACAACAGGTAATTGTTTGGGATATTGGCGGCGAAGAAGTCAGCCGCGGCAGCGCGCGCGCTGGCGATCTGTTCGGTCTGGTTATTGCCGGTCGTGACCGCGCGCGCGCCGGCCAGCGCCGCCGAATCCACCGCCGCATTCAGGCGCGCTTTCACCAGATACGCCAGCCCGGCATCGACACACAGGCCCACGACAGCAAGCAGCACAAGCATCGACACGGCCACCATGATGGCGACCGCGCCGCGCTGACGGGAAAGATTCGGATTCATCTCAGAACACACTCATGGAATACAGGTCGGGCCCGAACGTGGGCAGGGTGTTGTTACCGGTGGTGAAACCGCTGACCAGCATGTCGAAGCGATAGAAGGTCTCGACCACGAAGACGACTTCCCCATCATCGAGCTTGCCGTTCATGATCGTTGTCGCGGGCCGGCTGGCACTGCTGACACTCGAACATTTGCCGGCGCCGCTCCAGGCGCTGCAGCCATACACCTTGCTTTGGGGCGCGTAGCCGCTCCGGCGAAACCCTTGCAGGCGCTCGGCATCGTCCCAGCGGTACTGGTCCAGCACGACGCTGCGCGAGACGCCATTGGTCGTCACGCCCATCACGCGGGTGATATACATCATCCCCAGCTGGTTGACGTTCAGCGGCGGCGCGCTGGCCATCAGCGCATTGATCGTGTCCTGGCTGCTGTCGTCCAGGTCCACCCCACTGCGCGACAGGATGTTCGCGCCTTCACGCGAGATATTGGTGATGATGATATTGGCCTGCAAGGCGCGCGCGCCGTCGATGGCGCACAGCAGCAGGACCACCAGCATTGGCAGCAGCAGCGCCAGCTCGACGGCGGCAACGCCACGCTGGCGGCGTCCAGGATGAATGTGAGCAGTTAGCATTGGCCGCATCAGAAATACTCGTTTCGCATGGTGGCGCCGACGGCAAAGCTGTTCTTGCCACCGGTGAAGAATGTCGAGAGCAGCGGCGTCGTCACCGGCCAGGTGCAGTCAAGTTGCAGCACCACCATATCGCCCGCGCCGCCAAACATCGCGTTGCTGTAGCTGGTGCTCGCGTAGCTCTTGCCATTGACCGACACGACGCAGTTCATGCGCTCGTACATGCCGAGCGAGTTGTCGCGGATCTTCGCGATCACGGTGGCGTAGCGCTGCTGGGTGCTGGTCCCGCCGTCGTTTGCGCGGCCGGTAATGGCAAAGCGCGCGCCTTCACGCACCGCGTACTGCATGGTCAGCGTGGCAAAGAACATCATGCTGAGCTCGATAATCGCCACGAGCACGAGCATGAACACCGGCGCGATGATGGCCATCTCGACAAGTGTGGCGCCAGATTGACGCTGGAATCTCTTAAACAACATATTCGGGCAACTGTGAGGGGGTTCGGGCGTCGTATGCGATAAACTTCAAGGATTCTACAGGGCAACAATCACCGTCTGTAACCGTTTTAGCGAGGAGTCAACGCGTTTGTCGGCGCGCAACAACATGAGTTGGAACCCGGATATCCGTCGTTTGATCGCCGCCGCACGGCGCCCGCCCGGCGCCGCCGCACCATCGGCCGCCGCGCCCGAGGCAGAAGCCTGGATGGTGTTCGGCATGCGCGTGCTGCTGTCGATTTCGGCGCTGCTGACCCTGTACATCGGCCCCGGTGGCGTCGTCGCGTCCAGCCCGTGGACCTGGATCGTGCTCGGCGGCTATGTGCTGCACAGCCTGACACTGCTTGTCATCGCGAGCTACCGGGCAGGCTTCTGGCACGGTCCCAACATCTACTGGGTCGACATCGTCTGGTATGGGGCGATCGTGCTCGCCACCGGTGGCGGCACCAGTCCGTTCTTTTCGTTCTTCCTGTTCGCGATCCTGGCCACGTCGTTCCGCCACGGGTTCGATGCCGGCGCCAGGCTCACCCTGGGCGCGGTCGGCATCGTGACCCTGTCGGTGATGCTGGTGCAGGGCTTCCAGTCGTTTCACATCCTGCTGCTGCGGGCGACGTTCCTGCTCGCGCTGGGCTACATGATCGCATTCTGGGGTGGCCTGTCGGTCGACCAGCGGCGTCGGCTGGCGCTGCTGCGCGATGTCAGCCGCCTGTCCAACCCGCGCTTCGGGGTGCAGCACACGCTCGATTCGCTGATGGACAAGATCCTGCGTTACTACGGCGCCACCACCTGCACCTTGCTGATGCAGGACAGCCACCAGCGCTGGATCCTGAATACGGCCCATCATCCCCGGGCCGGCCGCGCGATCAGTCGCAGCCGGCCCGACGCCGCCGACGTGCAGCCGTTGCTGGCCCTGGCGCCAGGCGCGACCCTGTACCGCGGCCCCGGCGCCGGCTTGCTGCGCCTGCTGCCGGGCGGCGTGTGCGCGGTACGCCTGGCCACCGGCGAAAAAGAGTGGTGCAAAACGGACATGGACGCCTGCGGCCACGTGGCCGACCTGCTCGATACCGACGGTTTCGTCAGCGTGTCGCTGCCGCTGCGCAAGGGCAGTGGGCGCATCTTCGTCACCGGCAGCCGCCTGCGCCGTGGCGACGCCACGTTTTTGAAGCACATCGTGCAGCAGGCGTTTCCCGTCATCGAAACCATCGATCTCCTTGACCGGCTGGCGTCCGAAGCGGCGTTTCGCGAACGCCAGACCATCGCGCGCGACCTGCACGACAGCACGATCCAGCCGTATATCGGCCTGCGCCACGCGGTGGCGGCGATCCGCAACAGTGCCGGTGAAGACAGCGCGGTTGCGCCCGAGCTCGACCGCCTGCTGGCGATGTGCTCGGACGTGATCGGCGACATGCGAGACTTCGCCCAGCGTTTTCGCAGCGGGCGCCAGGAAGAACCCGAACTGCTGGTGGCGCTGCGCCGTCAGTTGCGCCAGGTGCAAACCTTCTATGGCCTGGACGTGATGCTCGAGGTGCAGGGCGAGGGCGTGGCCAATGACCGCATGGCGGCCGAAGTGTTCCAGATCGTGACCGAAGGCATCAGCAATATCTGCAAGCACACGCGGGCGCGCACGGCCGGCGTCGTGATCGAGGACGCCGCCGGCCAGCTGGCGATCGATATCTTCAACCCGGTGTCCGATGGCGCCCAGGCGCCGAAACCCTTCGTGCCGCGCTCGATCGCCGAGCGCGTGGCCGCGGTGGGTGGGACGCTCGACGTCGAGGCCGACGGGCGCCAGACGCTGCTGCGCGTCCGCATCCCGGTCTGACCGGCACCGACCAAACGTAATGGAGAAACCATGACGATCCGCATCTTGCTCGTGGATGACCACAAGACCATGCTGTGGGGTCTCGAGCGCCTGATCCAGGCCGAAGGCCCGTCGTTCACACTGGTGGGCAGCGCCAGTGACGGCGCTGAAGCGACGGCCCTGTGCGCTTCACTGCACCCGGACATCGTGCTGCTGGACCTCGACCTGAAAGGCAGCAGTTCCATCGATTTTCTGCCGATGCTGGTGGCCAATGGCAGCACGCGCGTCGTGATCCTGAGTGCGAACCGCGACCAGAGCACGCTGGCCGCTGCCGTGAAGGCCGGTGCTCGCGGCGTGGTCAGCAAGGAAGCGCCGACCGACGACGTGCTGCTGGCCGTGCGCAAGGTGCACGGCGGCGAGCTGTGGCTCGACCAGTCGCTGATGCAGGCGCTGTTGGGCCAACTGGTGGCGCCGGCGCCGAAAGCCGATCCGGAGGCCGGGCGCATCGGCACGCTGACGGCGCGCGAGCGCGACGTGATCGGCATGATCGTGCAGGGGAAGGGCGCCCTGAACAAGGAACTGGCCGAACGCGCATTCATCTCGGAGCGCACGCTGCGCAACCACCTCACCACCATCTACCAGAAGCTGGACGTCGCCAACCGCCTCGAGTTGTACGTCTACGCCATCAAGCACGGTCTCTCCTGAGGCATCGCTTTTTTCGCTCCGTCAGAATGCGCCGCAGGGCGACCCAGGACAAATGTACCGGGTTGCCATGGCGCAACGTACCTTTCAAAAAGGTAGTTTTGACGGATGGCAACAAAGTTGCAGGTCCGTAAGATTCAACTCATGCGCTGCGTATCGTGACATGCGGTACGGCGGCAAGCGAACAGGAGCGAACGGTGCACGACAGAGAAGACAACCCGGAACAGCAGTATGAAAGCAGCAGCAATCCGGCCATGTCGTATGTCGTTCTCTCGGTTCTGCTCGCAGTCGTCTGCTTCATCGCGGCAATGGCTGCATGGACGAGCGCATAAAGCCAACCTGCTAATGATTGAATACCGACCCTTGAAAGGCTCCACCATGAACTTCATCAAAAACCTGATCAAAGAAGAAGACGGCGTCACCGCCATCGAATACGCACTGATCGCATCGCTGATCGCCGGCGTCATCATCACCGCAGTGACCCTGCTGGGTGGCAACATCAGCAAGCTGTTCAACGACCTGGCCGCTCGCATCAAGACCCCGACCACGTAATTGCACACAGCACGGCCCGCCTCAAGCGGTCCTCATCCGGCGCGGATTGTCCGTCGCCGGATTTTTTTTACCCGGAGTGTATCCTTGACGATCTTGCCACTTATGATGTTGTGTTTGCTACTTGGCGCCGCCGTGTGGCATGACGTCAAAGCGCGCCGCATCCCGAACGCCGTCGTGTTCCCCGGTATGCTGGCGGCGTTCGTGCTGCACGCTGCACTGCCGGCCGGGCCGGGCTTGTTCGGCACGCCGATGGGCGGCCTCGGGCTGCTGTCGTCATTGGGCGGCTTCGGGCTGGGACTGGCGATCCTGCTGCCGATGTATGCGCTGCGCCTCATGGGTGCTGGCGACGTCAAGCTGCTGGCCATGGTTGGCGCCTTTGTCGGCGCCGGTCAGATCCTCACCGTCGGTCTGGTCACGCTGGTGGCTGGCGGCGTGCTGGCGCTGGTATTTGCGGCCTGGCAGCGTAATCTGCGCCGCCTGGTCGCCAACGCGTATCACATGGCGCTGCACACGACCTACTCGGCGCTGGCCGGCGTGGTCGCCGCGCCGACCGTGCCGCCGGAAGCGGCCAGCGGTCGTCTGCCGTATGCGATCGCGATTGCGGTCGCCACTGTGGGCTGCGTGCTGTGGTTGCGCGTACACGGAGCGTTGCCGCTGTGAGCCAGGTCCTGCCTGCACCAGCGAACGCGCCGGCCGATGCCAGGGCGCCGCGCACGGTCGACGAGACCGGGTTGCCATTCCTTTTTCTGGCTGAATTGCTGGGCAAGATCCTGTTTCAGCGTGGCCAGTTGCGCCTGGCAGAACTGGCCGCGCACACCAAACTCAATGTCAGCGTCATCGATCCTTTGATCGCGTTTTTGCGCAGTGAAAAACTGTGCGAAGTCGCGCGCATCGGCAACAGCGGCACCGATGCCGACCTGTGCTACATCCTCACCGAAGCCGGTCGCACACGTGCCCAGGCCGCATTGGGCCGCAATGCCTATGCCGGTCCGGCGCCCGTCACGCTGGCTGCCTACGTGGCCCAGGTCGCGGCGCACAGCGTGGCCAATATGCAGGTGACGCGCGGTGCGATGGCCGCCACGTTCGATGGTGTCGTCGTCAACCCGGTCGTGCTCGACCAGATCGGCGCCGGCATGAATTCGGGCCGCGCGCTGTTTTTGCACGGCGCCGCCGGCAGCGGCAAGACCTATCTGGCCGAACGCCTGCGCGACCTGCTGGTCGGCACGATCGCCGTGCCGCATGCGCTGATGGTCGATGGCGAAGTGATTCCATTCTTCGACAACGTGCAGCACTGCGTGACCGAAGCGGCGGTGACGGAAGCACCGAGCCTGGACCGCGGCAGCGCGCCGGACGGGCGCTGGATCCGCGGCGTGCGTCGCCCGGCTGCGCTGGCCGGCGGCGAACTCACGCTGGACATGCTCGACCTGCGCTTCGATCCACACACCCGTCTGTATCAGGCCCCGCCGCATCTCAAGTCGAACAACGGCATTTTCATCATCGACGACCTGGGGCGCCAGCGCTGCACGCCGGAAGCCCTGATGAACCGCTGGATCGTGCCGATGGACCGCAATGTCGATTACCTGACGCTGCACACCGGCCACACGTTCCAGGTGCCGTTCGACGTGATCGTCGTGTTCTCGTCGAATTTCGTGCCGCAGCGCCTGTCCGATGGTGCCTTCCTGCGCCGCCTCGGCTACAAGATCGAAGTGCCGGCAGCGTCAACCGACGAATACGCGCGCCTGTTCCGGCAGGCATGCGAGTCCGTCGGCGTGGCGTTCGACGCCGCGTCGTTCGACTACCTGCTGGCCTGCCACCGCGAGCGCGGCGTGCCGCTGCTGGCCTGCTACCCGCGCGACCTGATGCGCCAGTTGCGCGACCTGGCGCGCTACGAAGACCGCGCGCCGGAACTGTCGCGCCGCACCCTGGACTGGGCCTGGGATAACTATTTTGCCGCGGGCGCCCCAGGCCGGCCCGCATCACAAGAACGCCGCGAACGCGGCACGACGGAGTATGAGCATGCGTAATTCGAGAGCGATCCTGATCATCGGCGTGGCGCTGCTGCTGGCGCTGGGCGCCGTGGTACTGGCAGCCAAGTGGATGGGCGAGCAGGGCCCGGCCGGTGCCCGCGTGGTGGTGGCCGCCGCCGATATCGGGCAGGGCGCGCGCATCCTGCCGGCCAGCCTGCAACTGACCGACTGGCCCGCCGGCTCGATGCCGCCTGGCGCCATCACCGACATCAAACTGCTGGAAGGCCGCATCGCGCGTGGCGACATCGCACGCGGCGAGCCGGTGCTCGAATCGAAGCTGGCGCCGGCCGGCACGCTGGGCGGCCTGTCGGCGGTGGTGGCCAGTGGCAAGCGCGCCATGACCGTGCGCGTCAACGACGTCGTCGGCGTGGCCGGCTTTGCACTGCCGGGCAACTATGTCGACATCCTCGTGAACCTGGCGCCCACCAACAGCGACCTGGCGCAGAACGCCGGCTCGATTTCGAAGATCGTCCTCGAGCGCATCCTGGTGCTGGCCGTGGCGCAGGAATCGGCGGTCGACGACAGCAAGCCGCGCGTCGTCAATGCGGTCACGCTGGAACTGACCCCGAATGAAGTGGAAAAGCTCGACCTGGCCCGCTCGATCGGCTCCCTGTCGCTCGTGCTGCGCAACCAGATCGAAGCGCAACCGGCCAACACCACCGGCGCCACGCGCGAATCGGTGCTCGGCCTGCCGGCATTGTCGGCGAAGGCGCCGGCCCCGGTGCGTGATCCGGCGCCGCACGTTGCTCCTACAGCACCACGTCAGCCAAGCGCGCCGCGCGACGGTGTCCTGGTGATCCGCGGCCTGGACGCCGCTTCGCAAAGCTTTTGATTGAAGAATCCGTCATGACCACATTGACTCATAAAACCCTGCTGGCCTGCGCCGTTGCGCTGACGCTGGATGCCCATGCGGCCCCTGCCGGCAAGGTGGATGCCGCCGACACCAGCGCCGCAGCGGCTGACTGCATCGACCTGCGCGGCGGTACGAATCAGCGGCTGCAGCTGATGCGCGGCAAATCCGTCCTCAAGCGCTTCTGCACGCCGGCCGGCGCCGTCATGGTGGGCGACCCGAAAGTCGCCAACGTCGTGGTCCCGGGCGCGAGCGAAGTCGTGATCGTCGCGCGCAGCGTCGGCAGCACGAACCTGATCGTGTCCGGGCGTGACAAGCGCTCGACCGTGATCGACCTGGACGTGGCGATCGACACGTCGGCGCTGCGTGCGCAGTTCGACACGCTGTTCCCGCGCGAGCGCGATATCCGCATCGGCGCCAGCGGCAATGCCGTGGTGTTGTCGGGCATGGTCAGCGATGTCGGCGTGGCCAGCCAGCTGGTGGATCTGGCCACAGCGTTCCAGGAAAGCGCCGCGCCTGCTGCGGGCGGCCAAGCCGACAGCGGCGCCGGCAGCCCGTCGCCCCTGTCCGTCGGTGCCCCGGCTGCGGCGCCTGCCGCGGGCTCGGCGACCGCCGCGAAAGTGCTCAACATGCTGTCGATCGCGGCGCCACAGCAGGTCATGCTCGAAGTGAAGATCGCCGAAATTTCGAAGTCGCTCGTCGACCAGCTTGGTGCCAAGGCGGGCTTTTCAAAGACCAACGGCAGCTGGACCTATGCCGCCGTATCGAGCCTGCTCAGTGGCGGCGCCGGCGCCGTCAGCGCCGTGGGTAACGGCATGAAGCAACTGACCATCGACGGTGAAAAGCGCGATGGCCTGGTCAAGATCCTGGCCGAGCCGAACGTCATGGCCATCAGCGGGCAGGAGGCGAGCTTTCTTGCCGGCGGCAAGATCTTCATCCCCGTCGCACAGACTTCGGCCGGTGGTGCGGGCCTGATCACGCTCGAAGAAAAAGAGTATGGCGTGGCCGTGAAATTCACGCCGACCGTGCTGGCGGGCGGGCGCATCAACCTGCGCGTGGCGCCAGAGGTATCGGAACTCAATCGCGAGGGCATCGGCATCACCACGCCCGGTTCGAGCAACAACAGCGCGACCGCGATCCTGCCATCGTTTACGACGCGGCGCGCGGCGACCACGGTGCAGCTGCAGGATGGCCAGAGCTTCGCCATCGGTGGCCTGATCCGCAATAACGTGACCAGCACCATCAAGCGCTTCCCGTTCCTGGGCGATGTCCCGGTACTCGGTGCGCTGTTCCGTAGCAGCGACTTCCAGAATGACCGCACCGAACTGGTGTTCATCGTGACGCCGCGCCTTGCCAAGCCGATGCAGTCGCAGCCCGGGTTGCCAACCGACGAGTACGTGCAGCCGACCCGCGCCGAATTCCTGCTTGGCGGCCAGCTCGAAGGCCGCGCCGCTCCTGTCGCACAAGAGAAATGATCATGAAGACGACCACTACCGCCATCCTCGCCGCAGCCTGCACGCTCCTTCTGGGCGGCTGCGCGACCGATACGCCCGCCGGCACCGGCACCACCGTGCGCAGCATCATGGCCAGCCAGGTCATCGCGCCCCAGGCCACGCCGTCGGCGCCGGGCAGCGACGCCGGCACCGCGATCCTCGCCTACAAGAATTACCAGGGCTCGTTTGCCGCGCCCGCGCCGCAGGTCGAGATCACGCTGTTCGGCGGGAACAAGTAAAAGGCCACCATGAAAATCGCAGTCCTTTCGCGCGACGAGCGCCACCTGATCGAGCTGTCGCGCCAATTGCGCGCACGCCCGGGCAGCGACGAAGTCGACATGATCGCCGGCACCCCGGCGCGCCTGTCGACGATGAGCGACGACGCCATCCCCGACCTGCTGGTGGTCGACCAGCCGCGCGCCGACGAGGGTGACCTCGACCAGCTCGAGCGGCTCGGCCACCTGTTCCCGCGCATGGCGTTCATCGTGCTGTCGGGCGACCTGTCGCAGGATTTTCTGCTGCGCGCGATGCGTGCCGGCGTGCGTGAAGTGCTGCCGGCAGCGCCCGCCGCCGCCGACCTGATCAAGGCGGTCGATCACATCGCCGAGAAGTTCGGCAGCCAGGGCGCGGCGCAGGGCAGGGTGCTGGCCTTCATTTCGTGCAAGGGCGGTAGTGGCGCGACCTTCCTGGCGACGAACCTGGCCTATGCGTTGTCCGCCGGCGGCACCAAGCGCGTGGCGATGATCGACATGAATCTGCAGTTCGGCGACGCGTCGCTGTTCGTTTCGGACAGCAAACCGCTGGCCACGCTGTCGGATGTCGCGACCCAGATCCACCGGCTTGACCCGTCGTTTTTGTCGTCGAGCATGGTTGCCGTGACGCCCAACTTCAGCGTGCTGGCCGCGCCGTCCGATCCGGCGCACGCCAGCGACGTCAAGCCCGAACACATCGACGCGATCATCAAACTGGCGCGCCGCCAGTACGATTTCATCGTGCTCGACGTCGCGCGCAGCCTGGATCCGGTGACGATCCGCGCGCTCGACCATGCCGACACGATCTACCCGGTGCTGCAAACGACGCTGCCGTACATCCGCGACGGCAAGCGCCTGCTCGACGTGTTCCGCAACCTCGAATATGGCAGCGACAAAGTCGAAATCGTCGTGAACCGCCACGACAACAACAGCGACATCAAGCTCAAGGACCTCGAGCAGGCCTTCGACACGACGCACCTGCGCACGATGCCGAACCACTACGATGCGGCGGCCAAATCGGTCAACCAGGGCGTGCCAATCACGCGCCTGGCGCCCGACAGCCCGCTGAGCGCGGCCTTGATGACGATGGCGCGCAGCCAGACGGGCGAGGCGGCGCCGCAAGCCGCGGCCAGCGTGATGGCGCGCCTGTTCAAGCGCCGCAGAACTGACGCATGACCCGCGAACTGCTCAAGGAGTCCAACGACATGAACATGATCCCATCCGCTTCGCTGCGCGAACGCCTCGGCAGCGCCGCACTTGGCAGCAGCACCAGCACCAGCACGATAACGAGCGCACCGACGCGCGTGACCACCGGCACCGCGGCGCCGCGCGTTGGCGCCGTGCGCGGCGGGCCGATCGACAACCGCGCCTACCACCAGCTCAAGGCCCGCATCCACGAAGCACTGCTCGACCGCATCGACCTGGAAAGCATGCAGCGCCTGAACGGCGACCAGATCCGGCAAGAGCTGCGCCTGCTGGTCGAGCGCCTGCTCGAAGAAGAGATGGTCGTCATCAACGACGCCGAGCGCAAGATGCTCACGCGCGACATCCAGAACGAGATGCTGGGCTTCGGCCCGCTCGAGCCGCTGCTGGAAGACCCGACCGTCTCGGACATCCTGGTCAACACGCACAAGCAGGTGTATGTCGAACGGCGCGGCAAGCTCGAACTGACCGACGTGACGTTCACCGATGAAGCCCACCTGATGAAGATCATCGACAAGATCGTCTCGCGCGTGGGTCGCCGCATCGACGAATCGAGCCCGATGGTCGATGCGCGCCTGCCGGACGGCTCGCGCGTGAACGCGATCATCCCGCCGCTGGCGATCGATGGCGCCGTGATGTCGATCCGGCGCTTTTCGGCCGATCCGCTGCGCCTGGCCGACCTGGTGGCGTATGGCAGCATGACGGCCGACATGGCCGAGGTGCTGCAGGGCCTGGGCAAGGCCAAGGTCAATATCGTGATCTCGGGCGGCACCGGGTCGGGCAAGACGACGATGCTCAATGTGATCTCGGGCTTCATCAACCACAACGAGCGCATCGTGACGGTCGAAGACGCGGCCGAACTGCAGCTGCAGCAGCCGCACGTGGTGCGCCTGGAGACGCGCCCTGCCAACATCGAAGGCAAGGGCGAAGTGACCCAGCGCGCGCTGGTCAAGAACGCGCTGCGGATGCGCCCCGACCGCATCATCCTGGGCGAGGTGCGCGGCGAAGAAGCCATGGACATGCTGGGCGCGATGAACACCGGCCACGAAGGCTCGATGGCAACCCTGCACGCGAACACGCCGCGCGAAGCGCTGACGCGTCTGGAAAACATGATCAGCATGGCGGCGCCGAACCTGCCGCCAAAAGCCATGCGCCAGCAGATCGCGTCGGCCGTGGGCGTCGTGGTGCAGGTCTCGCGCCTGACCGACGGCAAGCGCAAGGTGCTGTCGATCACGGAAGTGACCGGCATGGAAGGTGACGTCATCACGATGCAGGAGATCTTCACGTTCCGCCAGACCGGCGTGGCCGACGATGGCACGGTGCTGGGGCAGGCGACCGCCACCGGCGTGCGGCCGCACTTCGCCGAGCGCCTGCGCACCTTCGGCGTGAACCTGGCGCCACACATCTTCGAGCCGCGTTAGGACGCCTGGCATGGATACCACCTTCATCCTGTTCATCCTGCTGCTGTTCGTCGCCGTCCTGCTGCTGGTATGGGGCGTGTACACGGCCTGGCAGGCGAACAACAACCCGGAAGCCGAGCGCATCGCACGCCGGCTGCGCAGCGTGATCGGGCGCGAGACGCGCGAACTCGATGTCACCATCGTCAAGGAACGGCGCCTGTCCGACAACCCGGAGCTCGAGCCGCTGCTGGGGCGCCTGCCGGGCGTGTACCGGCTGGATCGCATGCTGCTGCAGGCGGGCAGTGCGCAGAAGGTGGCGTCGCTGCTGGCCGTGTGCGCAGCATGTGCATTCGGCGGGCTCGTGGCCGCCTTGCTGCTGCGCCTGCCGTTGCTGGGCCTCCTGGCCTGCATGCTTGTTGCCGGCTGGCTGCCGCTGCTGCGCCTGACCCGGGCGCGCGATGCGCGCATGGTGCGCTTCGAGCGCCAGTTGCCCGAGGCGCTCGACATGATGAGCCGCGCGATGCGCGCTGGCCACGCGTTTCCGACGGCCCTGAAGCTGGTGGCCGACGAAGTGGCAGCGCCTTTGGGGGAAGAATTCAAGACCGCGTTCGATGAAGTCAATTTTGGCGTCTCGATGGCCGATGCACTGAACAACCTGGCGCAGCGCGTGCCGAGCATGGACTTGCAGTACTTCGTTGTCGCGGTGCTGATCCAGCGCGAAAGCGGCGGCAACCTGACCGAATTGCTGACGTCGATTTCGAGCATCATCCGCGATCGCCACAAGCTGGCCGGCCAGGTGCGCGTGCTGTCGGCCGAGGGCCGCATCTCGGCCTGGGTGCTGGGCCTGCTGCCGTTTGGCGCCGGCGGCATGATGGCGCTGGCCAATCCCGAGACGATGAGCGTGCTGGTGAACGACCCGATCGGGCGCCAGCTGAGTGGCGCAGCGCTGGGCATGATGGCTTTTGGCGTGCTGGCGATCCGCAAGATCGTCCGCATCCGGATGTAACGACAGGACGACACGATGACCATGGCAAACATTCTCATGCTGGCAGCGATGTTTCTGCTGGTGTTCGGCATTGCGGTCGTCGCCTTGCTGCTGCTGACGCGCGATCCCGTCAAGGCGCGCCTGGTGGCACTGGATGAACGCGATGTGCCCAAGACCCGCCGCGGCGATGGCTGGCGCGAGCGCCTGGCCGACTTCGCCGAGCCGCTGGCCAAGCTGTCGGTGCCGGCCGACGGCTGGGAATCCTCGCCGTTGCGGCTGCGCTTTATTAATGCCGGCTGGCGCGCGCCGTCCGCCCCCGGGCTGTACCACGCCGGCAAGTCGGTGCTGACGCTCGGCTTGCCGCTGGTGGTATGGATCGCGCTGCCGCACCATGCCAACCGGCCGCTGGCGCTGACCTTCCTGTTGCTCGTCAGCGCGGCCAGCATCGGCTACTACCTGCCCGACTTCCTCCTCAAGCGCCGTGTCGCCAATCGCCAGCGCGACATCTTCGAGGGCTTTCCCGATGCGCTTGATCTGATGACGGTCTGCGTCGAAGCAGGCCTGGCGATGGACGCGGCGCTGGCGCGCGTGGGCAGCGAGATCGGCCTGAAAAGTCCGGTGCTGGCCGATGAACTGCAACTGGTGACGCTGGAACTGCGTGCCGGGAGCGCCAAGGAAAAGGCGCTGCGCAACCTGGCGCTGCGCACCGGCGTGGAGGACGTCGATGCGCTGGTCAAGATGCTGATCCAGGCCGAGCGTTTCGGCACCAGCGTCGGCACGGCGCTGCGGGTGCAGTCGGAACAGCTGCGCACGCGGCGCCGGCAGCTGGTGGAAGAGAAGGCGGCGCAGATTGCCACCAAGCTGTTGTTTCCATTGATCTTCTGCATTTTTCCAGCGTTGCTGGTCGTGCTGCTGGGACCGGCCGTCATTCAGATTTTCCGCGCGATGAGCCCGGTTGCCGGCAGCTGAGAAGGCGGGGCAGACACACGTCTGCGCCCTCGTCAGCGCGGATGATCCGCGCTTGTTCCATGCATGGCGGATCGACCATGTTTGAGGTTGAAAGTACTTGCGTGAACTACACGCCGAATCAGTACTGTTGACCGAAGATGTTGGTCGTGTGCAACACACGACTTGCCCGCATGTGCGATCATATTTCTTTTGGGCATCTTTACCACGCGGCGTTCCTTGGCATACGCAGGGCGCCGTTTCTCACAACTTCCCGGATAACCGTTGATGAAAAACTTAAAAATAGGCACGCGCCTGGCGTTCAGCTACGCGGCCGTACTGATCCTGATGGCCATCGTGATTGTCGTTACCCTCGGTCGCATGGGCGACATGAAGGATGCGACCGATCGCGTGGTCAACACCAGCATGAAGAACCAGCGCAACGTGGCCGAGTGGGCCAAGATCATTGAAGTGAACCGCGCGCTGGTCGAGATGGCTTACCGTACGCCGGAGCCGGAGCAGGTCAAGCTCATTGGCGAGCGCATCGCAGCTGGTTCCGTACGCTCCACCGAATTGCAGCAGACCATCAAGGCCGGCTTGCGTAATCCGAAGTCGCAGGCGCAGCTCGAAGAGGTGGTGACGGCCCGCGTGCCGTACGCAGCGGCACGCAAGGCGCTGCTGGCGGCCAAGATGGCCGGCGACAACGAGGGCGCGCAGCGCATCTTCGAGAGCCAGATGCTCCCGACCAGCGTGGTCTACGTCGAATCGATCAGCAAGCTCGCCGCTGCGCAGCAAAAGTCAGCAGAAAAATTCGTGGCCGACGCGACCGCAGCGTATGACACGGCGCGCACGACCCTGATTGGCCTGGGGATTCTTGCCATCGGCTTGGGCGTGACCTTCGGTATCTTCATTACCCGTTCGATCGTACGACCGATCCAGGATGCCGTTGCCGTTGCCGACCGTGTGTCGTCGGGCGACCTGAGCAGCCAGTTCACCGTCACGACCCGCGACGAAACCGGCCAGTTGATGGCAGCACTGCAAAAAATGAACGATAACCTGCTCGGGATCGTGAGCCAGGTGCGCGCCGGCACCGAAACGATCGCCACCGCATCGGCAGAAATCGCCGCTGGCAATCTGGACCTGTCGCGCCGTACCGAACAGCAGGCCGGCTCGCTGGAAGAAACGGCTTCGTCGATGGAAGAACTGACCTCTACCGTGCGCCAGAATGCCGATAACGCCCGCCGCGCCAACACGATGGCCTCCGAAGCCGCCAGCATTGCCGGGCAGGGCGGCGCCGTGATTGCGCAAGTGGTCGGCACGATGAGCGAGATCAATGCATCTTCGCGCAAGATCGTCGACATCATCAGCGTCATCGACAGCATCGCTTTCCAGACCAATATCCTGGCCCTGAACGCTGCCGTGGAAGCGGCGCGTGCCGGTGAACAGGGCCGCGGCTTTGCCGTCGTTGCCAGCGAAGTGCGCAACCTGGCGCATCGCTCGGCGGCTGCAGCCAAGGAAATCAAAGGCCTCATCGACGACTCGGTGCAGAAAGTCGAAGCTGGTACCGGTCTGGTCGACAATGCGGGCACCACGATGACCAATATCGTGCAGAGCATTTCCCTCGTGACCGGCATCATGAGCGAGATTTCGCATGCCAGCGACGAGCAGAGCGCGGGCATCGAGCAGGTCAACGCCGCCATCACCGAGATGGACCAGGCGACGCAGCAGAACGCCGCGCTGGTCGAGCAAGCCGCCGCTGCCGCTGGCTCGATGCAGGAGCAGGCGGCGCACCTGGCCGACGTGGTCAGCGTGTTCAAGACCGGTGGCAGCACGGTCGCCGCCCACGCTGCACCTGCCCCAGCACGCAGCCAGGAAGCGCCGGCTGGACGTCTGGCGCTGGCTGGTGCCTAAGACGGGCGGTGTCCCATGAATGACGGTGCCGGCATTGCGCCGGTACCGCCTGGTTTCCTGTTGTACGTCAAATATTGAATATCCAAGATAGTTGATTTGTGAATGACGACTATCATGGATCGCAATTTGATTTCTATCTGATAGAGCGCATACTAGCTTCATACCAGATCAAACACACAGGAAGAAAACCATGACCACCTTGTCCCTTCGCCCATCGTTCGCTGCCCAACTGGCCGCCGTGTTCAGCACCGCATTCGATTTCGTGCGTGAAGTCAAGGCAGCGCCAACCGCCGCAACCCGCACCACTGGCAGCGCCGATGTCTGGGCGCTGTACCGCATGACCCGCGGCGCGGATGCCGTCTCGCCAGCCATTGCCCGTCGCCTGGCAGCGCACGCCAAGTCGAACTGATTTCCGGGTTGGGCGCTTGCCCAACCCATATCCAGCGCCCCGCAGAATGCGGGGCGTTTGTCGTTTACAGGCTGCCTGCACGTCAACCTCCCACAAGCCCGGTAGTCGCTCTCCTACGCTGTGCAAATGTTGCAACCTCGATAATGTCGATTGAGACTTTGATAGCGGTGCTCTTTCCGCATTTGCACCATGAACAATGAGAACACGCCGCTCGACGGCGAATTTAGCGAGCTGGATAACGGGTGGCCCGAATCCTATGCGTGGGCCATCGAGCAAATGCCTTGCCCTGCGTACTGCTGCTCTCCCAATGGCACACTGGTCCACGTCAATGCAGCAGCGAAGCGGATCTGGGGTGATGCTTGCCCGCTGCTGCAAGACATGCGGTGGGATGGGTTCGAGACGCTGCGGTCCCTGGATGGTGAATTGCTGGACAAGACGGCAAGTCCGGCGGCGCAGGCAGCCGCCGGGGCGTCGCCATGTCCTACTGAGCTGCTCGCCGTGTGCCGTGATGGTCAGCCCCGCCGTATTGTCGTGCATGCCAAGCCGGTATTCCACGCGGATGGCGCCGTCGTGGGCGCCCTGTGCTGCCTGACCGACATCAGCGAGCAGCGCCGGCTGCAAGAGCGGGAGCGCGACGCCGCCCACGCGCGTGAAGAATTCCTGGCCATGCTGGCGCACGAGTTGCGCAACCCGCTGGCGCCCATCATGAGCATCGCTGGCCTGTTGCAGCGCGCGAACAAGGACCCGGGCGTGGCGAAAATGGCCGGTGTCGTCCAGCGCCAAACCAAACAGCTGGCGCGCTTCATTGCCGATCTGCTGGACGCGTCACGTGTTGACTGCGTCCACACACTGCCGGTCGAACCACGCCGTTGCACCAAGCACGAGATCGTGAACCTGTCGCTCGATGCAGTGGAAACGCTGGTGCGCTCGCGCAACCAGCGCTTGATCGTCGAGGTCGACAATCCCGATGCCGAGTTGCGCTGTGATCCGGAGCGGGTGGCGCAGGCACTGGGTAACGTGCTGTGCAATGCCAGCGCGTTCACGCCGGACGGCGAGGAAATCTGCCTGCGGGTTTATATCGAGGGCAATGTGCTGCGCGCCGAGGTCATCGACTGCGGGGCCGGCATTGCGGCGGAAGACTTGCAGCACATTTTCGAGCCATTCGAGCGCCGTGCGCTGGCCCCGGGTCGCGCCCCCGTCGGTGCGGGACTGGGCCTGACGATTGCCAAGGGCGTGTGTGAAGCCCATGGCGGATCGATCTTCGTGCGCAGCGCGGGACCGGGGATGGGCACCACCGTGTCCATGGCCTTGCCAGTGGCCGTCTGCGCTGCCTGACCGGCCGGGGATATCCTCCGGCTTGGGTCGCGGCAAACGTGGTCAGGTCAGACTGGACCACCGGCGCGACGCGCGCGGTGACGCTCCATCAACCAGGCCACGATGCCCGGCACCAGCGACAGCACGATGATGCCCATGATGACGGCCGTCAGGTTGTCGTTGACCCACTTGATATTGCCAAAGATGTAGCCGGCAACCGTCAGCGACACGACCCACAAGGTGCCACCAGCGATGTTGTACCCGAGGAAGGTGGCATAGCGCATGCTGCCCAGCGCCGCCACGAATGGTGCGAGCGTACGCACAATCGGCACATAGCGCGCCAGCACGATGGTCTTGGGGCCATGGCGCTCGAAGAAGCGCTCGGTGTGCGCAATGTGCTCGTCCTTGATCAGGCGGAAGCGGTAGCCACGCTTCACGCGTTCACGGAACGCACTGCCAATGGCAAAGTTGAGGATATCGCCGGTGACCGCTGCGACAATCAGCAGCGGAATCAATATTTCCAGTGACAGCATGCCTTTGGCGGCCAGTGCGCCGGTAACGAACAGCAGCGAGTCGCCGGGCAGGAACGGCATCACGACCACCCCTGTCTCGATGAAGATGACGGCAAACAACAGCACATAGACGAGCAACTGGTATTCGGCGGCCAGTACGGCGAGGTGGCGGTCCAGGTGAAGGAACCAGTCGAGCATGGTAGTGAACATGAATTTCTCGTTGAATCAGGTTGCGGCAGGACCCCGGCCGACGTCATGCTGGCCGGGGCAAAGCGCGTATCTTACCTTTACTGCTACCCTTGCTGTTACTCTTCCTGGAACTCGTTCGAGCGGCAGAACAGATCCCACGCTGCAATGAACAGGGCGGCAATCACCGGCCCGATCACGAAACCGTTCAGGCCGAACAGTGCCATACCGCCCAGGGTGGAGAGCAGAATCACGTAATCGGGCAGTTTGGTGTCCTTGCCGACCAGGATCGGGCGCAGGATATTGTCGACCAGACCGATGACCAGAACGCCATACGCGGCTAGCACGACGCCCTGCCAGATATGGCCCGTCACCAGGAAATAGATCGCCACCGGCCCCCAGACCAGTGCCGCGCCGATGGCCGGCAGCAGCGACAGGAAGGCCATCACCACGCCCCACAGCAGCGGGCCGGACACGTCCAGCATCCAGAAGATCAGGCCGCCCAGTGCGCCTTGTGCAACGGCCACCAGCACATTGCCCTTGACCGTGGCGCGGATGACCGTCGTGAAGTTCTGGAACAGGCGGCTCTTGTATTCGACGCTCAGCGGCACGGCGCGCTGGATGCGCGCTGCCAGGATGCGGCCGTCGCGCAGCAGGAAGAACAGCAGGTACAGCATGATCGTCATGCTGACGACGAAGTCGAGCGTGTTGCGGCCGATATTGAGCGCATACGTGGCGGCTGCCTGGCTGATCTGCGCGGCAAATTCGGTGATCTTGGTCTGCAGCGAGGCCAGGTTGGTCAGTTCAAAGCGCTCCAGGATCGAAATGGCCCAGTTCGGCAAAGCGCGCATCACGACCTCGAAGTAGTGGGCGAAATCGATCTGCCCGCTGCTGACCATCGTGTAGATACCGGCGACCTGATCGACCAGCGACGCCGTGATCATGGCCAGCGGCAGCAGCACCATCAGCACGATGACCAGGAGTGAGAGCAGGGCGGCAACGGTCGGCTTGCCCTTGGTTGCCCGCAGCAATTTCGATTGCAGAGGCGCGAAGATGATGGCGAACACGACGCCCCAGAACACGGCGCCGGAGTACGGCAGCAGAATCCAGAGGAAAGCGATGGTGACGATCGTCAGCAGGAGCAGAAAGGAATTCTGCGGAAGGGTAAATTGCTTCATTGGCTGCGTTTGCGAAAAGGTTAATGTTTCTGGATGATAAACCATGAGGCGCGCAGCACCGGGTGCGTTCGTGTAATGACGCGCGGCGGTGTGCCCAGTATGCAACTTGCATGCTGCCAAATATCGGTGTGGCTTAATGACCACAAAGTCAGTTCAATCGTGCGGGTTGGCAAACTAACATCTTGCGATAATTAATTGTTGCCGCGTCGAGACACAGTCTGGCGGGCACTTCTATCAATTGACTATCCGGAGAACCCATGTCCCGCCCTGCACCACGCATTGCTGCCCCGTCCGTCCACACCACCCTTGTCCGCGCAATAAAGGGCGCTATTCTGCTGGGCGCCGCCGCAGCAGGCATGGCGCAGGCACAGCAGTCGCCAGCGCTCGATCGCGTCAGCATCTCGGCCGGCGCGTTCTACGCCGATCCTGAAATCCATCTGGGTGGCGATACCCGCTACGGTCGTGTCGACACCCCGGACGAAGAGATCAGCGACGTCACGCTGCCACGCGTCAAGGGCGAAGTGCTGATCGGCGACAGCCACGGCATCTCGTTCGACTATTTCCGCTTCGACGAAGGCTACGGCGCCGACCTGAAGGGCGACACCGTGTATGAGGGCCGTCCGGTCAGCGGCTCGCTGCGCGCCGACGCCAACCTGCGCATCGAGCTGGCGCGCCTGTCGTACAAGCTGTGGTTCGGCAAGGAAAAGAATGTCTTCGGTGTTGGCCTTGGCGCAGCCCACCTGCGCGCCAAGATTTCCGGCTCGGCTTCGGCCAATGTCAGCGCGACCGCACCTGTGGAAAATTACTCGTGGAGCGGTTCGGCGTCGGCCAGCGAAAGCGTCTGGGCCCCAACCGTCGAACTGGCATGGCGCCACGCGCTGAACGACCAGGTCCGCTTCTACGCGGAAGCCTCGGGCGTGAAGAAGAACGGCGGCAATGTCGAAGGTCACATCTACAACGGCGCGCTCGGCGTGGAATACTTCCCGCACAAGAACATCGGCCTGGTCCTCGACTACGGCATCCAGAAAATCGACCTGCACCGCAATGGCGAGCGCACCGCCGACATCGACCTCAAGCTGACCGGCCCATCGGCCTACGTCAAGGTACGCTTCTGATCGGGACTGCGCTCACGTTGGAACTGCACGTTCAGTTGCTCTCGGTCATAATACCTAGTGTGAAAGCACTGGTGTAAGGGGAGTGGGTGAAAACGGATCAACTGGTCGCATGTCATGACTGTGGCAGCCTGTATCACTGGCGGCCGCTGGCTGCCTGCGAGCGCGCCAGCTGCCACCGCTGCCAGCACGAGTTGTACCGCTGGCACAAAGGCAGCCCGGCGCGTCAGGCCGAGGTGCTGGCCGCGCTGACGCTGGGCGCCGTGTTCGTGTTCCTGCTGGCGCAGTGGTTCCCCATCGTCACGCTCGAGATGGGCGGCATGCTCTCGGGCGCTACGCTGTACCAGGCGGTGGCTGTGCTGTGGGGGGCGGGCGACCAGGTCATTGCGGCCATGGTCTTCTTTTGCGCCATTATCTTCCCCGGCATCGAGCTCGGTTCCCTGTTTTATGTGGCGCTCGGCCTGACCCGGGGAGTGCGCGTGCCCGGTTTCAATCTCGTGCTGCGCACCGTCCAGGGCGCACGCCACTGGGCAATGACCGAGGTGCTGATGATCGGCATCCTGATCACCGTAATCAAGATGACGAGTTTGGCGCGCGTGGAGCCGCATCCGGCGCTGTTTGCCTTTGGCGTCCTGACGATCCTGTGCGCGCTCGTCATGCGCTATGAACCGAAAGCGCTGTGGGCGCTGGCCGACCGGTTGGCGCCGCTGCGCAAGTCCGATCCGGCACGTCAGACCACCACGATTCCCGAAGCCGATTCGGTGCTGGTCTCGTGCAGCGCCTGCGGCCTCGTGAATCACACATGCCCGTCACGCGACGGCACCGATCGCTGCGCCCGCTGCAGCGCCGCGCTGCATCGCCGGATTCCCCACAGCGTCGGCTGGACCTGGACCATGCTCCTGGCCGCCACGCTGCTCTATATTCCCGCCAATATGCTGCCCGTGATGTACACCCGCTCGATCGGTGGCACGGAGGGCGACACGATCATGAGCGGCGTCGTGCTGTTCTGGAACACCGGCTCGAAGGGCCTGGCCATCATCATTTTCATTGCCAGTATCGTGGTGCCGGTGTCAAAGCTCGCCGCGCTGGCGTGGCTGAATGCCACCGCCCAGGCGCGCTCGCGCACGGCGCCGATGGCGCGCACACGCGCGTATCGCGCCATTGAATTTGTCGGCCGCTGGTCGATGCTGGATATTTTCGTGGTTGCCCTGACCGTCGCGCTGGTGCGCTTCGATGCGCTGGTGGTGATCACGGCCGGACCGGGCGCGATCGCGTTTGGCTGCGTGGTGATCGTGACGATGGTCGC
>Ga0308170_10000216_pt1 | contig 93618 bp, 80 predicted proteins | sample PhyBR2_2_FD_202136 | JGI IMG/M metagenome (GOLD analysis project Ga0308170, IMG submission 202136) | Phyllosphere microbial communities from UC Gill Tract Community Farm, Albany, California, United States - DLSLSB.R2 | ecosystem: Host-associated > Plants > Phyllosphere > Unclassified | place... | reverse complement strand
GAACGCCAACCTGGCGACCCAGCAGGATGTGCTCACGGGTCTGCGGCATTGGGCCGTCAGTCGCAGCAACAACCAGGATTGCGCCGTCCATCTGGGCAGCACCGGTGATCATGTTTTTCACATAGTCGGCGTGGCCCGGGCAGTCAACGTGCGCGTAGTGGCGAGTCGGGGTGTCATACTCAACGTGAGACGTGTTGATGGTGATACCACGTGCTTTTTCTTCCGGTGCGTTATCGATCTGATCGAATGCACGAGCAGAACCGCCGTAGGTTTTCGCCAGAACGGTGGTGATTGCTGCAGTCAGGGTAGTTTTACCGTGGTCAACGTGGCCGATAGTACCAACGTTGACGTGGGGTTTTTTACGTTCAAATTTTTCTTTAGCCACGACGATATTCCTTACTTTAATGCTCTCATCCGTTGATGAGAGCATAGGATCAATAGTTTAAAACTGTAGCTTATTTGCTACGAGCTTCAATAACGGCCTGCGCAACGTTGTTCGGCGCATCATCATACTTCAGGAACTCCATGGAGTAAGAAGCACGACCTTTGGTCAGAGAACGCAGCTGAGTTGCGTATCCGAACATTTCAGACAACGGAACTTCAGCGTGAATCTGAACGCCAGTAGCGTTAGATTCCTGCCCTTTGAGCACACCACGACGACGGCTAAGGTCACCGATGACATCACCCGTGTTCTCTTCTGGCGATTCAACTTCAACCTTCATGATAGGTTCAAGCAGAACTGGTTTCGCTTGTTTAAAGCCTTGTTTAAAGGCAATAGACGCAGCCAGTTTAAACGCCAGTTCTGAGGAGTCGACATCATGGTATGAACCATAGTGTAGACGAACACCCAGATCGACTACCGGATAACCTGCCAGTGGACCTGATTTCAGCTGCTCCTGGAGGCCTTTATCAACCGCAGGGATGTATTCAGTTGGAATCACACCGCCTTTGATATCGTTGACAAATTCGTAGCCTTTAGGGTTCACACCCGGCTCCAGAGGGTACATGTCGATAACAACATGACCATACTGACCACGACCACCAGACTGCTTGGCGTGTTTACCTTCGATATCAGTAACTTTCGCGCGAATCGCTTCGCGGTAAGCAACCTGAGGTTTACCCACGTTAGCTTCAACGTTGAATTCACGCTTCATGCGGTCAACGATGATGTCGAGGTGCAGCTCACCCATACCAGCGATGATGGTCTGGTTGGTTTCTTCATCAGTCCATACGCGGAATGATGGATCTTCCTTCGCCAGACGACCCAGAGCCAGACCCATTTTTTCCTGGTCAGCTTTGGTTTTCGGCTCAACGGCGATAGAGATTACCGGCTCTGGGAACTCCATACGCTCCAGGATGATGACGTTATCTGGATCACACAGGGTGTCACCCGTAGTCACATCTTTCAGACCGATTGCTGCAGCGATGTCGCCTGCACGAACTTCTTTGATCTCTTCACGCTTGTTGGCGTGCATCTGAACGATACGGCCCAGACGCTCACGAGCAGATTTAACCGGGTTGAACACGGTATCGCCTGAGTTTACAACACCAGAGTAAACGCGGAAAAAGGTCAAGTTACCCACGAATGGGTCGGTTGCAATTTTAAACGCCAGAGCAGCAAACGGCTCTTTGTCGTCTGAGTGACGAACAGCTGGAGTATCTTTACCGTCGTCCAACATACCGTTGATTGCAGTAACGTCAGTCGGTGCTGGCAGGTATTCAACAACCGCATCCAACATCGCCTGAACACCTTTGTTCTTAAATGCAGAACCACAGGTAACCAGGATGATTTCGTTGTTCAGAACGCGCTTACGCAGAGAAGTTTTGATCTCTTCTTCAGTCAGCTCATCGCCACCAAAGAACTTCTCCATCAGCTCATCAGAGCCTTCAGCTGCGGCTTCAACGAGTTTCGCACGCCATTCTTCAGCCAGTTCCTGCATGTCAGCTGGAATATCTTCGTATTCGAAGGTGACGCCCTGATCGGCTTCGTTCCAGTTGATGGCTTTCATTTTCACCAGGTCAACAACACCGGTGAATTTCTCTTCTGCGCCGATAGCCAGTTGCAGTGGCACCGGAGTTGCGCCCAGACGAGTTTGCATCTGATCAACAACTTTCAGGAAGTTAGCACCCATGCGGTCCATTTTGTTAACGAACGCGATGCGTGGAACTTTGTATTTGTTAGCCTGACGCCATACGGTTTCAGACTGTGGCTGAACGCCACCAACTGCACAGTAAACCATTACCGCGCCATCAAGCACACGCATAGAACGCTCTACTTCGATTGTGAAGTCAACGTGTCCTGGGGTGTCGATGATGTTTACGTGGTGTGGTTCGAACTGCTTAGCCATACCAGACCAGAAACAGGTGGTCGCAGCGGAAGTGATGGTGATACCACGTTCCTGTTCCTGCTCCATCCAGTCCATGGTTGCTGCGCCGTCATGTACTTCACCGATCTTGTGGTTTACACCGGTGTAGAACAGAACGCGTTCGGTAGTAGTAGTCTTACCGGCGTCGATGTGAGCGCTGATACCAATGTTACGGTAGCGCTCAATGGGTGTTTTACGAGCCATTTGATTCCTCTGATTCTCGGACGTTCAAAGTTAGTAAACCCCAGCGGGTTGGCTATTTGAGCGCCCGCTGGGTTAATAACAACTACGTGGCTATTACCAGCGGTAGTGAGCGAACGCCTTGTTGGCTTCGGCCATACGGTGAACGTCTTCACGTTTCTTAACTGCTGTACCTTTGTTATCAGCAGCATCAGAAAGTTCGTTCGCCAGGCGCAGAGCCATAGATTTATCACCGCGTTTACGAGCAGCTTCTACGATCCAACGCATTGCCAGGGCATTACGACGAACCGGACGTACTTCAACTGGAACCTGGTAGGTTGAACCACCAACGCGACGTGACTTAACTTCTACAGTCGGACGTACGTTTTCGAGAGCAACCTCGAAAGCTTCCAGACCATCTTTACCAGAACGCTGAGCCAGGGTATCAAGCGCGGTATAGACGATAGATTCTGCAGTAGATTTTTTACCATCTACCATCAGGATATTTACAAATTTGGCCAGCAATTCTGATCCGAACTTAGGATCTGGCAGGATTTTACGCTGACCAATTACGCGACGACGTGGCATGGAAATACTCCGTTGTTAATTCAGGATTGTCCAAAACTCTACGAGTTAAGTTTGACATTTAAGTTAAAACGTTTGGCCTTACTTAACGGAGAACCATTAAGCCTTTGGCTTCTTCACGCCGTACTTGGAGCGGGATTGCTTACGGTCTTTAACACCTGAGCAGTCCAGCGCGCCACGAACGGTGTGGTAACGCACACCTGGCAGGTCTTTAACACGACCGCCACGGATCAGGATCACGGAGTGTTCCTGCAGGTTGTGGCCTTCGCCACCGATATAAGAAGTCACTTCAAAACCGTTGGTCAGACGCACACGACAAACTTTACGCAGTGCTGAGTTCGGTTTTTTAGGGGTAGTGGTGTACACACGAGTACATACGCCACGTTTCTGCGGGCATGCTTCCAGCGCAGGCACGTTGCTTTTAGCAACTTTGCGTGCGCGTGGCTTGCGTACCAGCTGATTAACTGTTGCCATTAAATAGCTCCTGGTTTTAGCTTTTGCTTCGTAAACACGTAATAAATCTCCTCGCAGTAGTACGAGGACGCAGAATTTTAGGGCTGAGCATAAAAGGTGTCAAGAAATAACCAGGCTTCGCGTGCTACCAGGCAACCTGTTGTTGGTGCTTAATCGTCAGCGTAACGAAACCATTATAGTCGATCACAGCGAAGTTGGTTGAAATTTGAGCAACAAGCCCGCGCGCCGCAACATCCTCTTGCAACACATATAATTGTGCACCGCACGCCGTCAGGCGAGGCAAAAAGCGGCTCTTTTCAACGGCGGCAGTAACGCCATCCTGCAGCAATAACAACGCATCTTCTGCCGTTAACGCTTGCAGTAAAATATCCAAATCAATTTGATAAGGTGAGCGCATAAGCGTGAATAACATCATTTGCCGCCTTAAAAACTCAGCACACAGTCAAAGTTTGCCAGCCGATCGCGCCATTCGGTTACCGAGAGTAGAGAAACGGGCAGGACTTTTACATCCTCCGACCTCAGTCCTCGTTCAGCTAGTGATTGCGCGCATAGATAGCACTGCTCCACATCATACAGAGGCAACACACCAAAGGTGGCAATATAGTCACGAGCCAATATCTGTTGCGGCTGTTGCCCCTGAACCAATTGAAAAACACCGTCGCCAATAAAAAACAGCGCGACGTTTTCACTGAGGGCAGAGATAGCTAATACGGCATCCAACCCTTCACGGCCGGCACTGCTACCATGCGGGGGCTGGCTAAAGACAATCGCTACGCTGTTCATTAAAACTGCACCATGCGATCGCAGGTCAACGCCGCCTGCGCAAGCTCGCCTAGGCCGCTCAGCTGAAAGCCTGGCTGCAGGTTAGCCGCGGACAAGCCGTTATTAGCGGCCTCCTGTGCATCCGTCACACCACGGCGCAGCGCTGCCGCTACACAGACATTTAGCGCCACACCCTGCTCGCCAATCTGCTGCCAGGCTCGGACCAGATCACATTCGTCGCTGGCCGGCGCGGTTAGCTGATTCGCATTGAAAACGCCTTCCCGATAAAAAAAGACGTTCGTAAGCTGATGGCCAGCAGCCAGCACCGCCCGCGCGAACAGCAGTGCACTGCTCGCCTGTTGCGTGCCATACGCCGGACCGGTTACCAGCAGAGAAAAACGCATTACTTCTCCTGAGCAGGCAGATCGTCGTTTTTAAACTGACGGATATAGAGATAAACCGTGTGCTTGGAAATGTTGAGCCGGTCAGCCACCTGATTAATGGCATCTTTGATATCAAAAATGCCCTTCTCATACAGATTCAGCACTACCTGACGGTTTTTTGCATTGTTCGACACATTACGGTCGGCGCTAACCTCTTCAATGGTGAACTCCAGCGTTTGGGTGACCAAATCCTCCACCGAAGAGGCAAAGTTCACCGAAGAGTCCACCTGCTGCATTTCAGGCGGCATAAACGTCGACATAATCTGCGAGAACGGCACATCGAGGTTCATATTGATACAGAGCAGGCCGATAACACGTTGATCGCGATTTCTGATCGCGATGGTAACCGACTTCATCAGCACGCCGCTTTTAGCACGAGTAAAATAGGCGCGGGAGACGTTACTGTCCTGCCCGGTCATATCATGCAGCATGCGCAGCGCGAGATCGGTAATCGGTGATCCCACTTTACGCCCGGTGTGTTCGCCATTCGCGATGCGCACCGCCGAACATTTGAGATCTTCCAGAGAATGCAGAACGATTTCGCAATGCGAGCCAATCAGCATCGCCAGACCGTCCACTACCGCTTCGTAGGATTTCAGAATGTCGTAGTCGGTCCGATCAAAAGGATGCTGCTCCAGCAGATCGGAGTCAGTTAAATCGCCAGGATTAAATGGATTGGACATCAAAGGATTACCCTAAATGGCTGGAGCCTGTCTCGGCGCAGCAGGGCAGACTCGACAATAGATATTTCGCGCAGGCATTAGTCTGGCAAATGTCCTGGCCTTATGCCAGAGCTTTTGTGGGGATAAAACAAAACCGCCGCAGTAAATGCGGCGGTGGTAGAAATTAGTTCGCTTTTTTCTCTTCGGCTGCTGGCGCCTGTGCCTTGGTATCGGCTTTTGGTGCTTGCTTGATATCTAACAGTTCAACGTCAAATACCAGCGTGGAGTTCGGCGGGATACCCGGAACGCCATTTTTGCCGTAAGCCAGTTCCGGTGGAATGACCAGCTTGATCTTGCCACCTTTTTTAACGTGCTTCAGACCTTCGGTCCAGCCAGGAATCACACCGTCAAGACGGAATGACAGCGGCTCGCCACGTGAATAAGAGTTATCAAATTCGGTGCCGTCGATCAGCGTACCTTTGTAGTTCACCACAACGGTGTCGCTGTCTTTAGGTACGTTACCGGTACCTTCTTTCTCAACTTGATACAGCAGACCTGTATCGGTTTTCTGAACGCCCTTTTCTTTCGCAAATTTATCAGCAAACGCTTTGCCTTTAGTCGCGTTTTCAGTGGCGTCTTTTTCCATCTTCGCCTGCGCAGTGCCCTTCACGCGGGTTTCGAATGCCTGCAAGGTCTGCTCAATTTCCTGATCGGATAATTTGCTCTTGCCAGCAAAGGCATCCTGCACGCCAGAGATCAGCTGCTGCTTATCAAGGTTGATACCCAGCTTCTCTTGCTCTTTCAGCGAGTTATCCATGTAACGGCCCAGCGATGCGCCCAGCGCATAAGCGGACTGCTGATCGTCATTTTTAAAGGCGTTATTTTTAGGGGCCTGAGGCGCAGCAGCCTGATCGGCGGCGGGCTGAGCTGGGGTGGATTCTGCTGCCATTGCCAGCGGTGCATTCAGCGCGACGGCCATAGTGGTAGCTAACAATGTAACTTTAAACAGTGATTTCATCCTTTCTCCAAAACCGAAGCCTCTCACCTCGGGAATCATGACAGACCAGAAGCCTGAATTTTATATGTGGGACGGCATCTGACCGCTTCCCACCCTAACTTACCGGGTAAACTTCCGACTCTATTTTACGGCGGAAGTTTCAACATAGATGATACCGACGGCACTTATTTTCAACCATACGGCGCAAATTAGTGGCCGTAACGGATGAATCCATTCCAATAACCCGTAGAATTAGCGGTTTCAAACCTGAAACATTGCCTGGCACGGTAACATGAGGAAAGCGTATGCAACAATCAATGATTGAACAGCGGCTGGAAGCGCTGGAGAGCAAGCTTGCTTTCCAGGAGCACACCATTGAAGAACTTAATCACACCGTGGTTCAGCATGAGCTGGAGATGAGCAAAATGCGCGAGCAGCTCAGAGCATTGCTGGAGAAACTCAAGGCCGCTGCACCTTCACTGATGGCGTCGCAATCAGAAGAAACGCCACCACCACACTACTGACTTTGTTGCCGCTAATGCAGCGATTATGCTGCATTAGCGGCACTGACTGCTCAGCCGTGCGCAGTTAGCGATTTTGCTGACATGCTACCGGCTTTCAAAGGCCAAAAAAAAGGCCACTGCAATGAGTGGCCTTGTGCAAACTGTTGTGCTTAGTGGCAGCCACAGCCGCCGGTACCGCAACCACCTTTACCATGGTCGTGGTCATGATCGTGGTCGTGATGATGATCGTGCTCGCCGTGCACGTGACCGTGCTCCAGCTCTTCTGGCGTGGCTTCGCGAATCGCCACAACTTCAACGTTGAAGTTCAGGTTCTGACCGGCCAGCATGTGGTTACCATCAACCACAACATGATCGTCTTCGACTTCGGTAATTTCTACCGGCACCGGGCCCTGATCGGTTTCCGCCATGAAGCGCATGCCAACCTGCAGCTCATCCACACCCATGAAGACATCTTTCGGTACGCGCTGCACCAGGTTGTCATCATATTGGCCGTAAGCTTCGTTAGCCGCGATATGCACATCAAACTTATCGCCAACGGTATGATCGTCCAGTGCCTTTTCCAGACCTGAAATCAGTGAACCGTGACCGTGCAGATAGTCCAGCGGTGCACTTACCGGTGACTCGTCAACCAACACACCGTCTTCTGTACGTACTTGGTAGGCCAGGCTAACCACCAGGTCTTTTGCTACTTTCATGATATCTCCTAACCGTTGAGAACTGAGACCCCGTCTCATTGGTCTATTTTTGCGTGCAATAACACCAACCAGAAAGGTTTAAGGTTGTACCACTCAGTTGAACACTATTTTCATTGCTTACCGCAAATGAGGTATAAAACGTTATTGCGCCGATTGTAGCGGAATTCAATGCCGCTGTGTGGCTAAGCTTAAAAAAAGCCGGCGCGTTTCGCTACTCCGGATGAAAAATTCCAATGACTTGTTCCTGAGTGCGGATTTTGTCACGGATTTGTTTATCCGCTTCGCGCATCTGATGACCGCATTTCACACACTCAACCACGTCGACATTGTTTTCACGCCACATGGCAAGCGTATCTTTTTGCTGGCAGTGCGGGCACACCGCACCGGCGATAAAACGTTTACGCATAAGTTTCCTCAGCAGCCCAGCCAACGGTGGCTGAGCATTTATTCATGTCCATCCCAGCCATCATACTGGCGTCGTTCCTGCTGCATTTCAGTCTGAAAAATATCTTCGAGTTCGCGTCGCGCCTCTTTCACCCGTGAGATCTGCGCGCTATCAGCATGATTCGGCATCAGCTCGCGCAGCATACGCATATCGAGTCGACGAAAATGCTGCTGCGCACGGTGCGCCTGATGCGGATGCATGCCCAGCGTCATCAGCGTCTTGCGCCCCAGTTCCAGCGCACTGGAAAAGGTTTCGCGAGAAAACTGCGTCACGCCCGCCTGCAACAGTTCATGAGCTTCAACGCGCCCACGTGCGCGCGCCAGAATTTGCAGATGCGGAAAATGCTGCTGGCAAAGATGCACAATGGTCATCGAATCTTCCGGATCGTTGCAGGTAATGACCACCGATTGCGCATTTGCCGCACCCGCTGCCCGCAGCAGCTCCAGTTCCGTCGCATCTCCATAGTATACTTTATAGCCGTATTTTCGCATTAAACTGACGGCACTGATATCACGCTCCAGCACGGTGATCCGCTTCTGATTCGCCATGAGCAGACGCGCCACAACCTGACCAAATCGGCCAAACCCCACCACGATGACCTGCGGCTGATCGTCATCAACAAACGGCTTCTCGTCGTGATCTTCGCCATCGTTGATGCGTCGTGTCAGGATTTTATCAATCGCCTGCATCAATAATGGCGTCGTCATCATTGAAAGCGTAACCGTTACCACCAGCAGTGGCAGCTGATCGCCGCTGAACAGTTTGGTTGATGATGCGGCAGAAAAGAGCACAAACGCGAATTCACCGCCCTGACTCAACACGCCGGCGAACTGCATTCGTTCCAGGCTGCGTAAACCATAAATGCGTGACAGGAGATAGAGCACCGCAATTTTCACCGCCACCAGCACCAGTACGCCAACCAGAATGGCGACGATATGGGTGTAAAGCACGCCCAGGTTCAGCGCCATGCCAACGGAGATAAAAAATAGCCCCAGCAGCAATCCTTTAAACGGCTCAATCGCCACTTCCAGCTCGTGCCGGTATTCACTTTCCGCCAGCAGGATACCCGCGATAAAGGTGCCCAGCGCCATCGACAGGCCCAGCGCTTCCATGAACAGTGCCGATCCCAGCACCAGCAATAAAGCCGCAGCGGTAAACACCTCACGGACGCCTGAGGCGGCGATATAGCGCAGGATCGGACGTAACAGATAGCGGCCGCCAATCAGCATGCCGGCAAAGGCCAGCACTTTCATGCCCACTTTCATCCAGTCAATACTGCCGCTGTCGGTGCCAGCTAACAGGGGTACCAGCGCCAGCGCCGGGATCACCGCCAGATCCTGAAACAGCAGCACGGAAAAACCGAGCTGGCCCGATTCGTTGCGGTTCATGCCTTTGTCGCGCATCAACTGTAACGCCATGGCGGTCGACGACATCGCCAGGCCGAGGCCACCAATTACCGCGGCCTGCCAGCTAAATTGCGACAGGTAAAGCAGTGCGCCGAGAATGGCGGCGCTGACCAGCACCTGCGCGGCGCCTACGCCAAAAATCGAGCGACGCAGTTGCCACAGTTTAGAGGGATTCAGTTCCAGGCCGATGATAAACATCAGGAACACCACACCGAGTTCAGAAAAGTGCAAAATCTCCTGAACATCGCTGATAAAACCGAGGCCCCATGGGCCGATGGCGATACCCGCTAACAGATAGCCGAGCACCGCGCCGATGCCCAGGCGCGCCGCAATAGGTACCGCCACTACCGCCGCAAACAGATAAAGCACCCCTGCGGTCAGCAAAGTTTGTCCTTCCATTAAATGCCTCCATAGGGCAACGGCGAAGCCAGCCAGTCGCCATAAGCGCGGGCAAAATTTTTCATCACATCGGGTTCCTGACGGCGCGCCCAATAGACGATCATCGGCGTGAGCCAGTGCATGCCGCACATCTGCGCGGTCAGCTCAAAGGGCCGCATGATGGCTGACATCGAATAGCCGTTCAGGCCGTCGTGATGATAGGCGCTTTCCGGTTCACCGGTGGTGATGACGCTGCGCCAATATTTTCCTGCCAGCGCCGTGCCATTGGTGCCGCTGGCAAAGCCGCGCGACAATACGCGATCCAGCCACTCTTTGAGCAGCGCCGGACAGCTATAGGTATAAAGCGGATGCTGAAACACAATGATTTGATGGTCGCGCAACAGCTGCTGTTCATAATGAATATCGATAAAAAAGTCAGGATAATGCGCGTAGAGGTCATGCACCGTCACGTGCTCAAGCTGACGAGCGGGCTGCAATAATACGCGATTGGCGATGGAATCCTGTGACTCCGGGTGAGCATATAAAAGCAGAACCTTAGGCAGCTGCGACATCGTTTCCCTCCAAATCGTCGTCATGGCGATGCTTTTCCGCTACCATGCACGACGCAACGGAATAGCTATTCCGGCTCTCTGATTATAATCCCAGTAAATTAACATATTCTGACGATACGGCGCTTATGATTGTCTTTTCCGCATTACAAATTCGTCGCGGTACCCGCGTGCTGTTAGATAACGCCACCGCCACCATCAATCCCGGGCAAAAAGTGGGACTGGTGGGTAAGAACGGCTGTGGTAAATCCACCCTGTTATCGCTACTGAAAAATGAAATGGCGGCCGATGCCGGCAATCTGACGTTTCCCGGCAACTGGGCGCTCGCCTGGGTCAATCAGGAAACCCCGGCGCTCAGCGTGCCTGCGCTGGAATATGTGATTGATGGCGACCGTGAGTATCGTCAACTGGAAGCAGAACTTCAGCACGCCAACGACATTAATGACGGCAACGCGATTGCGCTGCTGCATGGCAAGCTTGATGCTATTCAGGCGTGGAGCATTCATGCCCGCGCATCCAGCCTGCTGCACGGGCTGGGATTCAGTCAGGAGCAGCTGCAACATCCGGTCAGCGATTTTTCTGGCGGCTGGCGCATGCGTCTCAACCTGGCGCAGGCGCTACTCTGTCGCTCCGATCTGCTGCTGCTGGATGAACCCACCAACCACCTCGATTTAGATGCGGTGATCTGGCTGGAACGCTGGCTGAAAAGCTATCCTGGCACGCTGATTCTAATTTCCCACGATCGCGATTTTCTCGATCCGGTGGTAGACAAAATTCTGCATATTGAGCAGCAGTCGCTGTTTGAATATACCGGTAACTACAGCTCGTTCGAGCGGCAGCGCGCCACCAAACTGGCTCAGCAGCAGTCGTTGTATGAGCATCAGCAGGAAAAAGTCACCCATCTGCAGAAGTATATCGATCGCTTCCGGGCACAGGCGACCAAAGCCAAGCAGGCACAGAGTCGCATAAAGATGCTGGAGCGCATGGAGCTGATTGCACCCGCGCACGTGGATAATCCTTTCAGCTTCAGCTTTCGTCAGCCAGAGAGCCTGCCAAACCCCCTGTTGAAGATGGAAAAAGTTACCGCAGGCTACGGCGATCGCGTCATTCTTGACGCCATCAAGCTTAATCTGGTGCCGGGCTCGCGGATCGGTTTACTGGGCCGCAATGGCGCCGGTAAATCAACGCTGATTAAAATGCTGGCGGGCGAACTGGCACCGATGCAGGGCGATATTGGTCTGGCGAAAGGCATCAAGCTTGGCTATTTCGCGCAGCATCAGCTGGAGTTTTTACGCGCCGATGAGTCGCCGCTACAGCATCTGGCACGGCTGGCCCCTAAAACGCTGGAGCAGCAGCTGCGTGATTATCTTGGCGGTTTCGGTTTTCAGGGCGACAGCGTAAGCGAGCAAACGGCACGTTTCTCCGGTGGTGAGAAAGCGCGGCTGGTACTGGCGCTGGTCGTCTGGCAGCGCCCTAACCTGCTGCTGCTGGATGAGCCCACTAACCATCTCGATCTCGATATGCGTCAGGCACTCACCGAGGCGCTGATCGATTTCGAAGGCGCGCTGGTAGTGGTCTCACACGATCGACATTTGTTGCGCTCCACCACTGACGATCTCTACTTAGTGCACGACGGTAAAGTCGACGTATTCAACGGCGATCTTGATGATTATCAGCAGTGGCTAAGCGATCAGCAGCGACAGCAGGCGCAGCAGGACGCCACGCCGAAAGCGGACAGCAGCAACAGCGCGCAGGCGCGTAAAGATCAGAAGCGTCGCGACGCCGAGCTGCGCACCCAAACGCAGCCGCTGCGTAAGCAGATTGAGAAGCTGGAAAAGCAGATGGCAAAACTGCAGGAGCAGCTGGCTGCCGCTGAAAGCCAACTGAGCGACAGCGCGATTTACGATCACAGCCGCAAAGCGGATCTCACCGCCGCGCTTGCCGCCCAGGCCAACGCAAAATCGGCGCTGGAAGAGGTCGAGATGGCATGGCTTGATGCACAAGAGCAGTTAGAAACCCTGCTGGCAAGCTAACATCACCAGCAGTCAGACAAGCGGCGATCCTTCAAGGGATCGTCACTCGCCGAATTCTCATCGCCCGTTTTTTTCCTGCCAACTTACTTCTTATTTTCCGGCCGCGGCTCCCTTCTCAAGGAGAGACTGAGCAGCGGCGAGACAAGGCACCAGGCGCTAAGCGAGCGGAGCATACTGTATGTGAGCAACGCCGTCGCAGTCCTACTCAGCCTCTCCTTCCTGATTCAAAAAGGTTTATCCCCCAATACCGTCGCCCTGTGCATAATCCGTCGCGCCGGCAAATAATCGGCATTGGCATAATGCTGCGTGACCCGGTTATCCCACATCGCCACATCATTTTCCTGCCAGCGCCAGCGCACCTGAAACTCTGGCTTAGTGATATGAGCAAACAGGAAGTGCAGCAGCGTATCGCTCTCTTTTTCGCTCAGCTCCTTGATTCGCGTGGTAAAGCCTTCGTTAACGAACAGTGCTTTTTTGCCGCTTACCGGATGAGTACGCACCACCGGATGAACCACCGGGGGATTGTTGATCACCGCTCGCTGCCAGCGCTGGTGCTCCTGCTCGCTGTTGCGATGTTTGTACTCCTGAAATGACTTTTTGAAATCGTGCTCGGCATGCAACCCACTTAGCAGCGTCTGAAAAGGCAGCGAGAGTGCTTCCCATGCGGCAATACCGCTGGCCCATAAGGTATCACCGCCGGTTTCCGGCAGCTGTTTTGCCGCCAGAATTGCGCCAGCTGGCGGCGTATCGATAAAGGTCACGTCAGTGTGCCAGTTGTCATTGTCCGGCGGATTATCGTTGTGAGTATCCAGCACAATGATCTGCTCGACGTCTTCGGCGTGCGGATAAACGGGATGAATATGCAGATCGCCAAATCGCGCGGCGAGCGCCCGCTGCTGATGCGGCGTAATCGGCTGATCGCGCAAAAACAGCACCTGATGGCGAATCAGCGCATGATAAAGCTGTTCAAACTGTGCGTCGCTCAGCGGCCGGGCCAAATCGACATTACTGACCTGCGCACCGATGTAAGGGCCTAAGGGTTTGATGACCAAACGTTCGTTCATTGCTGTTCTCCATGCCAGGGCGTTAAGCGGCGCTGAAGTGCACGCAGCCCCAGTTCTAAGGTAAAGGCGATCAGGGCGATAACGGTTATGCCCGCCAGCACCACGTCGGTTGCAAGAAATTCTCCGGCGGACTGCACCATAAAGCCGAGTCCGCGCGTGGCGGCGATCAGTTCGGCCGCCACCAGCGTTGACCAGCCGACGCCAAGCCCAATACGTAAGCCGGTCAGGATTTCCGGCAGCGCGCCGGGCAGAATCACATACCACAACACCTGCCAGCGGCTGGCCCCCAGCGACTGCGCGGCGCGAGTTCGCACCTGCTGCGCACTTTTCACGCCAGCCAGCGCTGACAGCGCGACAGGTGCAAAAATGGCGAGATAGATCAGCAGGATCTTCGACGTTTCCCCAATGCCAAACCAGATCACCATCAGCGGCAGATAGGCGAGCGGCGGTATCGGACGATAAAGCTCAATCAGTGGATCCAGAATGCCGCGCACGGTCTCGTTCAGTCCCATTGCGATACCAACCGGCACACCGATAAGCACCGCAGCGGCCAGCGCGATCAGGATGCGCGTCAGGCTGGCAGCCAGATGCTGCCACAGCGTGGCATCCATGAAGCCCTGCGCGCTGGCAATGGTGAACAGCTGATGCAGCACCTGTTGCGGCGGCGGCAGGAACAGCGGCCCAATCAGCTGCAAGCGGGTTACCGCCCACCAGATCGCCAGCAGCACCAGCAGCGTGGAAATGCTCAGCGTTAGCTGACGGGAAATTGGCCAGCGCAGCGTAAATCGACGCGTTGCCGGTTTATCATTGATGAATGCGCTCATGAAAACACCTCGCGCTGTTGGAAAACACGGCTAAGCACGTATTCACGGCAGGCGATAAAGTCAGCGTCTGATTTAATGGCGCGGCACGCTTCACCAGCGGCGTAGCGCTGGCCGAAGTTCAGCGATAGCCGCTCCACGATGCGGCCTGGGCCAGGCGATAACAGCACCAGCTCGCTGGCTAAAAAAATCGCTTCTTCAATATCGTGCGTAATCAGCAGTACCTGCTTGCCGCTGTCTCGCCAGAGCCGCAGCAGCAGCTCCTGCATCTGTTCACGGGTAAAGGCATCCAGCGCGCCAAAAGGCTCGTCCAATAGCAGCAGCTGTGGATCGGCCGCCAGCGCACGCGCGATGCCCACGCGTTGCCGCATACCGCCGGAGAGCTGCCAGAGAAATTTTTGTCCGGCACTCTCCAGCCCGACTTTCTGCAGCATGCGTTGCGCAGTCGCCTGCCGTTCGGCTTTGCCGAGTCCCGCCAGCTGTAAGCCAAAGGCGACGTTATCCAGCACGTTACGCCACGGCAGCAGGCCTTCGTGCTGAAACACCACGCCACGTTCAGCGCCTGGCCCCTGCACCGGCTGGCCATTCAACGTGATCGTACCGGAATCGGGCTGTTGAAAACCGGCCACCAGGTTCAGCAAAGTGGTTTTGCCGCAGCCGGATGGGCCCAGCACCACCACCATTTCACCTTCAGCAATGGTCAGATTGATATCCTGCAGCGCCAGATGATCGGCATAGCGCGCCGTGAGATGAGAGAGCGTCAGCATAAGCGGTTCCGTTATTTCAGCAGCGGTTTAACAAAACGATCGGTCACGTAGCCACGGTAATCATCTGCAACCTGCGGCACTTTGCCCTGCTCTTTTAAAAAGCCCGCGGTGTCGACAATCGCTTTGTTCACCGGCGCACCGAGCTGATCGACCTGTTGCTGCGCGCTAAGATAGGTGTTGCCTTTTACCAGCGCGGGCACATCAGCTTCCGCAACGCCACTGAAGCGCGACAGCTTGCTCAGGTTATCCGGCTGCTTGAGCCACTGTTCCGGGTTATCAAGATAGCGCTGCTGCGCCTGTAGCGCGCTACGGGCAAATGCGGTGACAATCTCAGGATGCGCCGCGGCAAAATCTTTGCGAACGACCCAGACATCAAGCGTTGGCGCGCCCCATTTACCCACCTGCGAAGAATCAGTCAGCACCGTGCCGCTTTTCTCCAGCTCATTCACCGCCGGTGCCCAGACGTAGGCGCCATCAATATCACCCCGTTGCCATGCCGCAATGATCGCCGGCGGTTGCAGGTTAATGATCTGCACCTGTCCCGGTTTGATGCCCCAGTGTTTCAGCGCCGCCAACAGGCTGTAATGGGTGGTTGAGATAAACGGCACGGCGATACGTTTGCCAATCAGATCCTGCGGTGAGCGAATGGCTTTCTTCACCACCAGCGCTTCAGAACTGCCCAGCTGCGAAGCGAGCAGAAAAACCTCAATCGGCACCTGCTGACTGGCGGCAATCGCCAGCGGGCTGGAGCCGATATTGCCAATCTGTACGTCGCCCGATGCCAGCGCCCGCACCACGCTGGATCCGCTGTCAAACTTACGCCAGTCCACCTGCGCACCGCTGGTGCTGGCAAAGGTGTTATCCGCCTGCGCCACCTTGGCCGGTTCCGCCGAGGTTTGGTAGGCGACGGTCACATTGACCGCCTGCGCCTGGAGTACAAACAGTGAGAGCGCCGCAGCAAGCAGCCGCAGTCCGGAACGCGTTGTGATCATCATCTTATCCACTGAAGAGGTTGTTATGCGCTCAGTGTTGCCGTAGCGGAATAATGAATAAAGGAATTAAAAATTATTTTTAATTACCTTAAATGCTTAGAAGAAAAATGGGTTTGCATAGTTTTTGGCTGCATAACCGCAGGCCAGCGGGCACAACTTTGCGCGCCTGAAGGGTGTGCGCGACAAGGATTCTTGTTACCTTAGCGCAGCGGCTATTAACACTCTTTAACCTGGGAATGACGTGCATCATGTCGATTGAAAAAGTGGCTCGTCTGGCGGGCGTTTCTACCGCCACCGTCTCGCGCGTACTGAATGACCACCCCGGCGTAAGAAGCACCACGCGCGATAAGGTGCTGGCGGCAATTAACGCCTGCGATTACCAACCGAATCTGCTGGCGCGCCAGCTGCGCACCTCACAAAGCCGCATGTTGCTGGTGCTGATCCCCGATTTAACCAACCCATTCTGCTCACGCGTGGTGCAGGGCATTGAGGCAGAAGCCGAAGCGCAGGGTTACCACATTCTGCTCTGTCATTCCGGCTCGCTTTTCCGCCGGGAAACCGCCTATCTGGCATTGCTGACCGGCAAAGTGGTCGAGGGGGTTATCACGCTGGACGCGGTTAACCGCCTGCCTGAGCTGATCGCGCTAATCGGCGACTCACCCTGGGTCCAGTGTGCAGAAGGCGATCCCGCCTTTGGCCGCTCAACGGTGACCATCGATAATTTTGATGCCACTGCCAGTACGGTAAAATTTTTAGTCGCCAAAGGACGTCGACGTATTGCGCTGGTAAACAGCGACACGCGTTATCTCTATGCGCAACAGCGTGAGGCGGGCTATGTCGCCGCGCTGAAAGATGCCGGACTGAACTGGAGCGCGATAAGTTATGCCAGTGATGTCTCCTGCGAAGCGGGCACCGCGGCGACGGATGAGCTGTTGGCCCAGGCGCAGCGCCCTGACGCCATTATTGCCGTTTCTGATGTGCTGGCAGTGGGCGTCATGCATGCTATTCAGGAGGCAGGTTTGTGCATACCGGACGATGTGGCGGTGGTCGGCTTTGATGGTATTCCATTTACCAGCAGCCTTAATCCGCCGCTGACGACCATTGAACAACCGATGGGTAAAATGGGCGCGCGCAGCGTACAACTTCTGCTGGAGAGCATTCGCCATCCTCAGGCGACCGCAACGCACGATGTGCTGCCGTGGAAAATGGTGGAACGTCGCTCAACCTGAGCGACGTCTTGCCAGATTAATGCCAGATCAGCAGCACGCAGGCGGCGGTCAGAACGCCCATGGCCAGATTGAAAATTTTCCACGCCCGTGGGCTGCGCAGAATGCGGCCAATCAAACTACCAAAACCCAACCAGATAATGCCAGAGACCAGATTCACGCTAAACAAGCCAAGCGCAATCGCCAGGATAGAGTGCTGGTAAGCCGCTCCGGCCAGGCTAAAGCTGGCAACCGCGCCCAGGACCATCAGCCAGGCTTTGGGATTCACCAGCTGCAGCAAACCGCCCTGCCAGAAGGGCATCGGCGACTGCGGGCCATCGCCGGTTTCCAGCTTTTCATAGGCGGCGGTGGCAATCTTCCAGGCAAGCCACAACAGGTACAGGCTACCGGCGATTTTGAGGATAAGATGCAGCGAAGGGTACAGCAGCAACAGGCTACCGACGCCGGAGGCGACCAGTACCAGCATCAGCTGCATGCCGAGCATAATGCCGATCATCAACGGCAACGAGCGCAGAAAACCAAAATTAGCGCCTGACGCGGTGAGTAACATATTATTAGGACCGGGCGTGATTGCTGCCACCCACAGAAAACCCAACATTGATAAAAACAGACCCAGCTCCATCTACAGGTAGCTCCTTATCCGAACGCAACTCATCGAAGCCAACAGTGTGATATGGATTGTATAACTCCCGCAATAACAGATTTACCGGATACTGAATTCACGCCAATGGCGGGCCTGCGCAATCCGCACCTGCAAACCGTGATGCCACGTTTTTTTCGCCGACGCATTACGCTGACGCCGCACTGGCAGCGGCTGGAACTGCCCGACGGCGACTTTGTCGATCTCGCCTGGAGTGAAGAGCCGATGGCGGCGCGGCATAAACCGCGCGTGGTGCTGTTTCACGGGCTGGAGGGCAATTTTAACAGCCCTTATGCGCATGGTCTGCTGGAGACGTTTCGTCAGCGTGGCTGGCTGGGCGTGGTGATGCATTTTCGCGGCTGCAGCGGCGAACCCAACCGGCTGAACCGCATTTATCACTCCGGCGAAACGGAAGATGGACGCTTTTTTCTGCATTGGCTACAGGAAAATTATGGCCGCGTCGCCACTGCCGCCGTCGGCGTATCGCTGGGCGGCAATATGCTGGCCTGTTTGCTGGGGCAGGATGGCGATCGCGCGCCGCTTGATGCAGCCGTGGTGGTGTCTGCACCGCTGCTGCTTGAACCTTGCAGCATCAAACTCGAACAGGGCTTCTCCCGGCTTTATCAGCGCTATCTGCTGTCGCTGTTGAAGCAGAATGCCGCACGCAAGCTGCACGCCTGGCCTGGCACGCTGCCGATCGATCTCGCCGGGCTTAAGGCGCTGAAAAAACTTCGCGCCTTTGATGAGGCGATTACTGCTCGCGCACACGGTTTTGCCAGTGCAGGCGACTATTATCAGCGGGCCAGCGCCATGCCGTTGCTGCCGCAGGTGCGCAAACCGCTGCTGATCGTGCATGCGCAGGACGATCCTTTTATGACCGCGGCGGTGATCCCGGATTTAGCCCAGCTTCCTGCTAACATTACCTATCAACTGACACAATACGGTGGCCACGTTGGCTTTGTCGGCGGCACGCCACGGCAGCCGCAAATGTGGCTGGAAAAACGTATTCCTCAATGGCTCTCAACATATCTGGATAACTAAGCGGTGATTATTCCCTGGAAAGAACTTGAAGCGGAGACGCTGAACAGCCTGATTGAATCATTCGTGTTGCGCGAAGGCACCGATTACGGTGAGCAGGAACGCAGCTTCGCCGATAAAATTGCCGATGTGCGCCGTCAGCTGGAAAGCGGCGAGGCGGTGCTGGTGTGGTCAGAACTGCATGAGACGGTAAATATCATGCCGCGCAAAGCGATCCGCAGCTAACGGGCGAAAGATGACAGGCGCGTTGACTCATGTTAACAATGCCTGTCGCAGATCCATTCAGGGAGCAGCACTATGTCAGCAAGGCATCCGATCATTGCCGTTACCGGCTCCAGCGGCGCCGGTACTACCACCACCAGCCTCGCCTTTCGCAAGATTTTTCAGCAGTTTAATTTGCAGGCGGCCGAACTGGAAGGTGACAGTTTTCACCGTTTTACCCGGCCTGAAATGGATATGGCGATCCGTAAAGCGCGCGATTCCGGGCGCCACGTCAGCTATTTTGGCCCGGAAGCCAACGATTTTGGCCTGCTGGAACAGACCTTTACTGAATACGGGCTGAACGGTACCGGCCAGTCACGCAAATATCTGCACACCTATGATGAAGCGGTGCCGTGGAACCAGGTGCCTGGCACCTTTACGCCGTGGCAACCGTTGCCGGAACCCACCGACATTCTGTTTTACGAAGGCCTGCACGGCGGCGTCGTCACGCAGCAGCATAACGTGGCGGACAAGGTCGATTTGCTGGTCGGCGTGGTGCCTATCGTCAATCTTGAGTGGATCCAGAAGCTGGTGCGCGATACCAGCGAGCGCGGTCACTCGCGTGAAGCGGTGATGGATTCCGTGGTGCGCTCAATGGATGATTACATCAATTTCATCACGCCGCAGTTTTCGCGCACACACATCAACTTTCAGCGCGTTCCAACGGTGGATACCTCAAACCCTTTCGCCGCGCGGGATATTCCCTCGCTGGATGAAAGCTTCGTGGTGATTCACTTCCGCGGCCTGGAAGATATCGATTTTCCTTATTTACTCGCCATGCTGCAGGGCTCGTTTATCTCGCACATCAATACGCTGGTGGTACCGGGCGGCAAAATGGGCCTGGCGATGGAACTGATTATGACGCCGTTGGTACAACGTTTAATGGAAGGTAAAAAGATCGAATAAAATGCAGCCGGGCCGCGGGCGGCAATCACAAATATTTTACAAATCGTTAACCTTAGCGGTTTGACCATTGCCCGCTGCGCCAGCCGTTACGCCTGTTAATCATCACGTATTGGTGTTCTGCAGGTGCGCTATTCTCTCCTCGCCCTTGTCCTGATTTTTGCGCTGCGGACGATCATGATATGAGATCGGGCGATACAGACTGCCGATAATACTTTTCCGCTATGCAAACCAGCCCGCTCTTGCCGTCAGCAGCAAAGAAAACGCACGACTGCACTGCAAATGCTTGCTACCAGTGATATTATCCTCGCCGCAATCACGCACCGGCCCGTCAATACTCATGCTGTTACGCAGTACTGCACGCCTGAGGATTCTCCTAAAAGCGGGGATTATGCTCTTCGCTCCGCTGACATGCGCTTTACTATAACCATTGATCGAGTGTGAGTATGATCGCGTCAACCTGCCCTGCGAAAAGCGCAATCTGACACGATGTACATCATGCTGAAGCGAGACAACAGAAGACAGTAAGTGAAAGCTGTGCTACAAACGAAGTTGTAATATTTTCGTTGCGCAAGCGAAAACGGGAGCACTGATGAGCAAAACTCAAAACAGCAGCCCGCCGACTTTCCTTCAAAGGAATAGCTTTACTATTTCAACGCCTGACAGGGAATCTTGCCCCTGTGTTTAGGGCACGATTACAACAGAGGATAATAGCGAATGGTTCTCGGCAAACCGCAAACAGACCCTACACTCGAATGGTTCCTGTCACATTGCCATATTCACAAATATCCATCCAAAAGCACGCTCATCCACCAGGGTGAAAAAGCGGAGACGCTTTACTACATCGTTAAAGGTGCAGTTGCGGTGTTAATTAAGGATGAAGAAGGCAAAGAGATGATCCTCTCTTACCTTAATCAGGGCGATTTTATCGGTGAGCTTGGCCTGTTCGAAGAAGGTCAGGAACGCAGCGCCTGGGTTCGCGCGAAAAGCGCCTGTGAAGTGGCTGAGATCTCTTACAAGAAATTTCGCCAGCTGATTCAGGTTAACCCCGACATCCTGATGCGTCTGTCCTCACAGATGGCGCGTCGCCTGCAGGTTACCTCAGAAAAAGTGGGCAACCTGGCGTTCCTGGACGTGACCGGCCGCATCGCACAAACGTTGCTGAATCTGGCGCGTCAGCCTGATGCGATGACGCACCCGGATGGCATGCAGATTAAGATCACCCGTCAGGAGATCGGCCAGATCGTTGGTTGTTCCCGCGAAACGGTGGGCCGCATTCTGAAAATGCTGGAAGATCAAAACCTGATTTCTGCACACGGTAAAACGATCGTCGTCTACGGCACTCGCTGATTTTTCTTACCCCGACGGCGTGATGATTGCTCATCACGCCGTTTTCTATGTTGTGAAAAGCTGATGTGGCGCCGACTCATCTACCACCCTGAAGTAAATTATGCCCTGCGGCAGACGCTGGTGCTGTGCCTGCCGGTGGCCATCGGCTGGCTGTGCGGCGATCTGCAAAAAGGCCTGCTGTTCTCGCTGGTTCCTGCCTGCTGTAATATTTCTGGTCTTGATACGCCGCACAAGCGCTTTTTCAAGCGGCTAATTGTGGGCGGTTCTCTGTTTGCAACCAGCAGCCTGCTGATGCAGGTCTTAACGCTGCATGGCATTCCGTTGCCCGCGATCCTGTTTGCGATGACCATGCTGCTCGGCGTGCTGGGCGAAATCAGCCCGCTGCATGGCCGCCTGTTATCGGGTTCACTGATCGCCGCCATCTTTACCCTGAGCCTGACAGGTAAGCTGCCGATCTGGGCACCGCCGCTGCTCTATATTGGTGGCACCTTATGGTATGGGCTGTTCAATGCGTTCTGGTTCTGGCTGTGGGAAGAGCAGCCGATGCGCGAGACACTCAGCCTGATCTATCGTGAACTGGCAGATTATTGTGATAAAAAATACAGCCTGCTGACCCAGCTCACCGATCCTGAAAAAGCGCTGCCGCCGTTGCTGGCACGGCAACAGAAAGTGGTCGATCTCATTAATACCTGTTATCAGCAAATGCACATGCTGGCGGCCAATCGTGACAACAGCCACAAGCGGCTGACGCGGGCATTTCAGGTGGCACTGGATCTGCAGGAGCACATTTCGGTGAGTTTGCATCAGCCGGAAGAGGTGCAAAAGCTGGTGGAAAAGAGCCATGCCGAGGCAGTAATCCGCTGGAACGCTCGCGTCATTTCTGCTCGCCTGCGCGTGCTGGCTGACGACATTCTTTATCATCGCATGCCGGATCGTTTTGAGATGGATAAGCCGTTGCAGGCGCTGGAGAAAATCGCCCGCCAGCATCCTGATAATCCGGTAGGTAACTTCTGCTTTTATCATTTCAGCCGCATCGGCCGCGTGCTGCGCACTCAGCGCCCACTTTACCGCCGCGACCTGATGGCCGATCGTCAGCGTCGACTGCCGCTTTTACCGGCGCTACGCAGCTATCTGTCGTTGAAATCCGCCGCGCTGCGCACCGCTGCTCGCTTCGCCGTTATGCTGATGTTTGGCAGTACGCTGGCGCTGTTCTTCGATATTCCCAAGCCTTACTGGATTTTGATGACCATTATGTTCGTCAGCCAGAATGGCTACAGCGCCACGCGCGTACGCATTCAGCACCGGGCGCTGGGCACGCTGGCGGGATTGATTGTCGCCGCCGCCACGCTGCGCTTTGCCGTACCGGAATCGGTGGTATTGCTGATCATGCTGGCGATCACGCTGGGTGGCTATCTGATCATCCGTAAGTTTTACGGCTGGGCAATGGTTGGGTTTACCGTGACCACCGTCTGGACGTTGCAGCTGCTGTCGCTGAACGGCTCCGCTTTTCTGCTGCCGCGTCTGATGGACACGCTGATGGGCTGCCTGATCGCCTTTGCCGGCATGGTCTGGCTGTGGCCGCAGTGGCAGAGCGGCCTGCTACGTCAGAATGCCCATGATGCACTGGAAACCTATCAGGATGCTTTACGGCAACTGCTGGGGCCGGAGCAGTCGCCGCAAAAGCTCGCCTGGCAACGCATGCGGGTCAATCAGGCGCACAATGCGCTGTTTAACTCGCTGAATCAGGCGATGCAAGAGCCGGGCTTTAATTCCCGGTATCTTGATGACATGAAGCTGTGGGTGACGCACAGCCAGTTTATCGTTGAGCACATCAACGCCATTACCAGCCTCGCGCGTGAACACACCATGCTGACGCCTGCGCTGGCGGAACGTTATCTGCAATCGCTGGAAATTGGCCTGCAACGCTGTCAGCAGCGGCTGGAATATGATGGCCCGGGCTCGGACAGCAATGTGCTGGAGGAACCTGAAGATCTGAATGAAGGGCCGGTGACGATTGTGGAACGGCATGCAAAACGCATTCTCGATCATCTGCGCGTGATGCATACCATCTCATCGCTGGCATGGCAGCAGCGCCCGCACCACGGTCAGTGGCTGGTCAGGCGCTTACGAAATAAATAACCTGTCGGGCCTGGTTGCTTAGCGTGGCAGCACGCTTTCCACAGCCTGAGCGAAGCGTGCCATGCCTTCGTCGATCTCTTCCGGCGTGATAATCAGCGAAGGCACCAGGCGAATAACGTCGGTGCCGGCAGTAAGGATCATCACGCCCGCCTCTGCTGCGGCCAGCAAGATATCGCGCGCTTTACCGGCGTGCTGTGGTTTTAGCGCCGCGCCGATTAACAGCCCTTTGCCGCGAATCTCGGTGAACAGATCATGGCGGGCATCCAGCGCCTGCAGCGCGCTGACGAACCGCTCGCGACGCACATCAACGCCATTTAACACCTCTGGCGTATTGATAATATCCAGTGCCGTTTCCGCTACCGCGCAGGCCAGTGGATTGCCACCGTAAGTGGTGCCATGCACGCCAGGCGCCATGGTCGAAGCAATCTCATTGCTGGTCAGCATTGCGCTAACTGGAAAGCCACCGCCCAGCGCTTTCGCGGTGGTTAAAATATCGGGCGTCACGCCGTAATGTTCGTGCGCAAAAAGCTTACCGCTGCGCCCCATGCCGCTTTGTACTTCATCCAGTACCAACAGCGCCTGATGCCGATCGCACAGTTCGCGCAGCCCCTGCATAAAAGCCTGGGTGGCAGGCACGACGCCGCCCTCGCCCTGAATTGGCTCGACGACAATGGCGCAGGTGTGATCGTCAATCACCGCTTTTACCGCATCAAGGTCGTTGAAGGGTACATGGACGATATCCGCCGGTTTGGGACCAAAGCCGTCGGAATATTTCGGCTGGCCGCCGACGCTCACGGTAAACAGCGTGCGACCGTGAAAGGCGTTATGAAAGGCGATGATTTTGCTTTTATACGGACTGTGACGTTTAGAAGCGTAGTAGCGGGCAAGTTTAAATGCCGCTTCGTTTGCCTCCGCGCCAGAATTGGCAAAAAACACCCGTTCGGCAAACGTAGCGGCAATCAGTTTGCTGGCCAAACGCAGCGCCGGTTCGTTGGTAAAGACGTTGCTGGTATGCCATAGCGTTTCACCCTGGCTTTTCAGCGTCTCGACCAGCGCCGGATGGCAATGTCCCAGCGCGGTAACCGCAATGCCGCCAGAGAAATCGATATAGTCTTTGCCCTGCTGATCCCAGATACGGCTGCCTTTGCCCTTAACCGGCACAAACTGCGCAGGTGCATAGACAGGCAAGATTACCTCATCAAAGGTTTGCCGGGTCACTGCCATTTTTTCTTGTGCCATTCCGAAAATCTCCTGCGCCTTTCACTATTCATGATTGAAAATATAATCATAAAATATGCATAAAAAATCACTCAAAGGCAATCGGAAACTTAGCGCTGCAGGAAATTGGCCAGCAGTTTATGGCCCTGTTCACTGAGGATGCTTTCCGGATGAAACTGCACGCCTTCCACATCCAGAGAACGGTGGCGCAATCCCATAATTTCATCCTTGTCGGTAAGCGCGGTGATCGCCAGACAGTTCGGCAAAGAGGATTTCTCCACCAGCAGCGAATGATAGCGCGTCACGGTGAGTGGGTTGTTTAACCCCTGAAACACGCCGCTGCCGTCATGGGTAATGCGCGAGGTTTTGCCATGCATGACCTGCGGCGCGCGCACTACGCGTGCACCGAATACCTGCGCTAGCGCCTGATGGCCGAGACAAACGCCGAGCACGGGGATTTTGCCGGCAAAATAGCGGATAGCCTCAAGAGAAATACCGGAGAGATCGGGTGTACAGGGTCCCGGAGAGATCACCAGGTGGGTCAGCGGCAACGCTGCCATCTCATCGAGCGTGATGGCATCGTTGCGCCGAACCTCAACCTGCGCACCCAGTTCACAGAAATACTGGTAGAGGTTCCAGGTAAAGGAGTCGTAGTTGTCGATCAGCAGCAGCATGGCAGGTTAGTCCCAGTGAGCAAAAGCCGCCGCTATTCTACGCAATTTATTTCGCTTCGCTTACCACTTTGGCAAAAATGGCCGCCAGCGCGTCTGTTTCACCTGCGGCCGCCTGCTGACTGGCTGCCAGCCAGCTTTCGCGCTCTGTCTGGCTCCAGTCGATCAGGTAACCGGCATGCAGCGCAACCTGCTCGAAGAACAGGCGTTGAGCACGCCCATTGCCGTCGCGAAACGGATGCAGCATATTGATTTCGCCATAGTACCAGGCAAGACGCTCAACAAACGCCTGCTTCTCCAGCCCCTGTAAACCGTTCTCCTCTTCCAGACCGGCCATCAACGCGTTGCCCTCTTTTTCCAGATATTCGCAGTGGCAGTACGGCGTATCATCCTGATAAAGATCGACGTTACGCAACTCGCCTGCCCAGTCGTAAATATCCTGGAATAGCGTGCGATGGATCTGGCGGAGGTGAGGCAGGCCCGGATGTTTCGGTCCCAGTTCAATGGTGGTGGCGCGCAGCGTGGAGAATGCCAGTTCCGCCTTGCGCAGCTGTGCGGCATCGTGAATATTAAGCCGGTTTTTCAGCACATCGTCATTTTGCCAGAAATAGGGATCGCGTCCGTTCATCACCTTAGCGGCCATATTGCCTCCGTAACGCATCCAGCCGCTGTTCGGCAGTCTGATCGCCCGCCGCAGGTTCTGCCGGCTGCAGGCCTTCCAGTCGGCAGCTGGCAAGGAAATTGGCTAAGCGATGCTGTTGCCACAACGTAACTTTTTGTTTGTCGGTGAGCTTTGCAGGCATAACGCCTCCCGGGTGGTTGGATTGCCCTAAGTATAAGCAGCAAAAACCGCCTTTGCCGGAGAGGGAAAGGCTGCCGCGGCGAAACAGCAGCGGCAGTCAAAAATTAAGGCAGGACTTTAGCGGAGAGGATAACCACAGGTTTAGCCGGAACATTCTGGTAAGGACCTACGTTTTTTGTCGGTACCTGAGCAATTTTGTCGGCAATATCCATGCCTTTTACCACTTTGCCGAACACCGCATAACCAAAGTCACGCTGGCCATGATCGAGGAAGGCATTGTCCGCGATATTGATAAAAAACTGGCTGGTCGCGCTGTCTTTATCGGCGGTGCGTGCCATCGCAATGGTGCCACGCAGATTGCGCAGGCCATTGTCCGCTTCGTTTTTAATCGCCGCGTTAGTGGATTTCTGCTGCATGTCGGTGGTGAAACCGCCACCCTGAATCATAAAACCAGGGATCACGCGGTGAAAGGTGGTGTTGTTATAAAAACCGTTGTTGACGTAATCAACGAAGTTTTTCACCGATACCGGCGCCTTCTGGTTATCCATCTCAAGTTCAATATTGCCGGCTGAAGTGGTCAGCAGCACATGCGTATCGCCTTTCGCTGCCAGCGCAGAGGAAGAAATAGCGGTGAGCGCAAACAGAGCAACTGCAGCGGTCATAGTACGTTTCAACATGGGTTTTTCCTTACCTGGGACAACAAACGCAAATCGCACTTGATTGTAAAGAGCCTGTTTAACAAGAGCCAGCGCTTTACCTATTTTTACGCTGATAATTGCCTGACATCTGTAACAAAGTATGCGCCTGCTCAACGCCTGAACGTCACCGCTTCCGGCTCGCCACAATAGATGTGGCTGCGTGCCGGTTCGGTTGCAGCAATGATTCTGCCGTGACGAATCGAATAGCGCGTGGGCACCTGACGTCGCACCGCATCAAAGCCATTGTCAGCCGGCAAAATCAGCAGATTCGCGGTGTTGCCACAGGCGATGCCGTAATCGTTCAGGCCTAACGCTCGGGCGCTGTTGGTCGTAATCAAATCCAGCCCGGCATCAATCTGGCTGTAGCCCATCAGCTGACACACGTGCAGGCCCATATGCAGCACCTGCAGCATATTGCCGGTGCCCAGCGGATACCAGGGATCGTAGACATCATCGTGACCAAAACAGACGTTGATGCCCTCGGCCAGCATCTCTTTCACCCGCGTGACGCCACGTCGCTTCGGATAATCATCAAACCGCCCTTGCAGATGGATATTCACCAGCGGATTGGCAACAAAATGGATGCCTGACAGCTTAAGCAGACGGAACAGCCGTGACGTATAGGCGCCGTTGTAGGAGTGCATTGCGGTGGTGTGGCTGGCGGTCACGCGTGCGCCCATGTTTTCCCGCAGCGCCAGCGCGGCGACAGTTTCGATAAACCGTGACTGCTCATCATCGATTTCATCGCAGTGCACGTCGACCTGACGCTGATATTTCTGCGCCAGGGCAAAGGCGATATGCAGCGATTCAATGCCATATTCGCGGGTAAATTCAAAGTGCGGAATGGCGCCGACCACATCAGCGCCGAGCGTTAACGCCTCTTCAAGCAGCGCGGCGCCGTCAGGATAGGAGAGAATCCCTTCCTGAGGAAAGGCGACGATTTGCATATCCAGCCAGGGGGCCATCTCACTTTTCACCTCAAGCATCGCCTTCAACGCGGTGAGGCTGGGATCAGAGACATCGACGTGCGTACGCACGTACTGAATACCCTGAGCGATCTGCCACTTCAGCGTTTGCCGGGCGCGCTGTTTCACATCTTCATGGCTGAGCAGTGCCTTGCGCTCGGCCCAGCGTTCAATGCCTTCAAACAGCGTGCCAGATTGATTCCATGCGGGTTCGCCTGCGGTCTGCGTGGTATCCAGATGAATATGCGGCTCGACAAAGGGCGCGATGACTAACCCGCCTTCGGCATCCAGCGCATCATGTTGTTGTCCGGCTGGCTGCGGCTCAATGGCCTGGATCAGACCGTCGCTGAGGGTTAACTGCCACAATCCCGTTTTGCCAACTAAGCGGGCGTTGTTGATAGTGTGTAAGCGTGAGCCAGGCATGCAGACCTCCAGAATGTGCGCACAGCGGGATACCAGGCTAACACAGCAGGCGGAATCATCAGCCATAGCATAATGTTATCTGCCTCACAGATGTGCAAATGGCCTGCCCGAACGATAAACAACCGCCTGCTCAAACCGCGATGATGCTAAATTGTCGACGCAGGCAATAAAGTAATGCTGTCTGCGTGACGACTTTATTCCCTGTGACATTTTCAGTAAGGAAACAGAATGCGTTTAACCTCTTTAATCCTGGCGCTGCTGCCGCTCAGCGTTACGGCCGCGCCGGTAAGCTGGTCTTCGGTGGAGGGCAACTGGCAGGTGGTCTCGGTGGCGGTAAAAGCTCAGCCTGGCCAAACCTATATTGCACGGGATCCGCTTTTTATGGGCGCGCGCCTGGCTTTTCGGCCTGATGGCATTACCTGGCTGCGCGGCACGTCAGAGCGCAGCATTAATCCGGCGACCGATAATTGCCGCAGCAAACCTCGCCTGACGGCCGCGAATGGCAGTCAGCAGGATGCGGATTTTCGTTTTAAATATGGCTTCAATGTGATGTGCGGCAAAAACGCGTGGGGACCGGCACCGGGCGCGGTGCTGAGTATTCTGGCAGATGGCAATGCGCGTCTGTTTTGGGATGGTGCGCAGCTTTCGTTGCGGCGGATAAAGTAAGACAGCAGCAGTGGCGACGATCGCCACTGCTGCTTAGCGCTTATGGCGCGGCAACAAAGCCCACGGCCTGATACACTTTTTTCAGCGTCTCGCTGGCCTGCGCACGGGCTTTAGCGGCACCGTCTCGCATCACTTTCTCCAGCAACGCTTCATCATTGCGGAACTCATGATAGCGCGCCTGTAACGTTTCCAGCATGGTGGATACCGCATCTGCTACTTCGCCTTTCAAATGGCCATACATCTTGCCTTCAAAATGCTGCTCCAGATCCGGAATGCTTTTGCCGGTTACGCCGGAAAGAATATCCAGCAGGTTTGAAACACCCGCCTTCTCTTTCACATCATAACGAATCACCGGCGGCTCTTCTGAATCGGTCATGGCGCGTTTGATCTTCTTGATCACCGACTTTGGCTCTTCCAGCAGCCCAATGACGTTGTTACGGTTCTCGTCAGATTTGGACATCTTTTTGCCAGGCTCAAGCAGTGACATCACGCGCGCGCCTGACTTTGGAATAAATGGCTCCGGCACCTTAAAGACATCGCCATACAGCGCATTAAAGCGGCTGGCGATATCGCGGCTCAGTTCCAGATGCTGTTTCTGATCTTCACCTACCGGCACCTGGTTGGTTTGATACAGCAGAATATCTGCCGCCATCAATACCGGATAGCTGAACAGCCCCGCATTGATATTCTCCGCATAGCGCGAAGATTTATCCTTGAACTGCGTCATGCGGCTCAGTTCGCCGAAATAGGTGTAGCAATTCAAAATCCAGCTGAGCTGAGTGTGTTCCGGTACGTGCGACTGCACAAAGATAGTGCTTTTTTCCGGATCGATACCGCAGGCGAGATAGAGCGCCAGCGTATCCAGCGTGGCTTTACGCAGCGCGTCCGCATCCTGACGCACGGTAATCGCATGCAGATCGACAATGCAGTAGATGCAGTGAAAATCATCCTGCATCTGCACCCACTGACGCAGCGCACCCATATAGTTGCCAATAGTCAGTTCACCTGAAGGCTGCGCGCCGCTAAAAACGATGGGTTTACTCATGCTTGTTGTCCTGATTAACGCCGCCCGATGGCTGGCAAAAGTTCATTGAAATTGTCCAGGATAAGATCCGGATTGCTGCTGGCAATAGGCTCGCCGTAGTTATAGCCAAAGGTCATGCCAACGCACGGGCATCCTGCACCTTGCGCAGCGAGAATATCATTGCGTGAGTCGCCAACAAACAGCAGCTCGCCAGGTATCAGACCAAACTTACCCAATACGAGAAAAATCGCTGCCGGATGGGGCTTCTTCACCACCACGTCGTCACCGCCAATGATTAAATCGAAGTAGTCAGCAATGCCCAACGACTCAAGCAGCGGTGCAACAAACGGCGTCGGTTTGTTGGTGACGATGGCCATCGGCAGCTGATGCTGGCGCAGTTTCTCCAGCGTATCCACCACCTGCGGAAACAGCGTACTGCCTGCTTCCACGGTTTGCGCATAAAACGTATCAAACAGCGCGCGTGCATCATGCTGCTCTTCCGGCTGTGGGGCGCGCTCGAGTGACCAGGTTAGCGCCCGCTCCATCATGATATCGGCGCCGTTGCCAATCCAGGTTGAAACGCGTTCCACGCCTGCAGGACGCAGCGACAGCGCCTCCAGCGTGCGATCGATTGCAGCAGCCAGGCCTGGCGCACTGTCAATCAGCGTGCCGTCGAGATCGAAGGCCAGTGCGCGAATATCAGTGAAATGAGCCATGACGCGACTTCTCCAGTTCGTTACGCATATCGTCGATCACTTTTTTGTAATCGGGGTGGCCAAAAATAGCCGAGCCCGCAACGAACATGTCAGCGCCTGCGGCAGCAATTTCGCCAATGTTATCAATCTTGACGCCGCCATCGACTTCCAGGTGAATATCGTAACCGCTGGCATCGATGCGCTTACGCGCTTCGCGCAGCTTGTCCAGCGTGCCGGGAATAAAGGATTGACCGCCGAAGCCCGGGTTAACCGACATGATTAGAATTATGTCGAGCTTATCCATCACATAATCGAGGTAGCTCAATGGCGTAGCGGGATTGAACACCAGCCCTGCTTTACAGCCATTTTCTCTGATCAGCTGCAATGAGCGATCCACATGCTCGCTGGCTTCCGGGTGAAACGTGATGTAGCTGGCACCAGCCTGCGCAAACTGGGGAATCAAACTATCAACCGGTTTGACCATCAGATGCACATCTATCGGCGCGGTAATGCCATAATCGCGTAACGCTTTCAGCACCATCGGACCCATGGTGAGATTAGGCACATAGTGGTTGTCCATGACGTCAAAATGCACGACATCGCCGCCCGCAGCCAGCGCGCGAGCGGTATCCTCGCCCAGACGGGCAAAGTCAGCAGACAGTATCGATGGGGCAAGCAAAAATTGTTTCATCCGTTTCTCCCAATTTTGTCGCCAGTGCAGTCACTGACCGGATAAGCTGGTCGCGGACGAAACAGACTAGCTAAACAGCGCCAGCAGTTCGTCGACCTTACTACGACCAGTAATACTGCGGCTTATCGAACGCCGCGCTTTCACTACGTGCAGAACAGCATCCTGATACCACAATCGCGTTTGCGCGGTATCGTGGTTGGAAATCAGCACCGGAATGCGGCTTTCCGCCAGTTTAATCGCCAGCTCAGCCAGATGCTGCTGCTCTCGCAGACTAAAACTGTTGGTATGATACGCCGTGAAGTTCGCCGTAGCGGATAACGGTGCATAAGGCGGATCGCAATAGACCACTGAGCCAGCCTGAGCGTTTGTCAGGGTAACATCGTATGATTCGCACACAAAGGTCGCTTTTTGCGCCCGTTCGGCAAACCAGTTCAGCTCATCTTCCGGAAAATAGGGCTTACGATAGCGACCAAAAGGCACATTAAACTCGCCGCTTAAGTTATAGCGGCAAAGTCCGTTGTAGCAATGGCGATTCAGATAGAGAAACAGCAGCGCACGGCGATAGGGATCGCGGCTGCCGTTAAACTCAGTACGACTGGCGTAGTAAAAGATCGCATCATTGCTTTGCTCATTGAACAGCCGCCGCGCATCAGCAATGAACTCTGCGGTGCGGGTTTTGACAATGTTGTAGAGATTGATGAGATCGCTGTTGATATCAGCCAGCACGTAACGTGGATAATCGGTATTGAGAAATACCGATCCTGCTCCAACAAAAGGCTCTACCAGGCAATCACCTTCTGGCAGGTGCCGCTGGATGTCTTCCAGCAGGGGATATTTGCCCCCTGCCCACTTCAGAAAAGCGCGATTTTTTTTCATGCCGTCGTTTTTATAACTTCTATTCTTATGGCTGTGGACGCACCGACAGCAGATCTGCGCTTGATGAAAGAGCCGAGAATTCGGCTCTAACGGGTTTATTTACTGGCTTCTTTCTTCACCTGACTCACCGGCTTCACCCACGGATTTTTCGCGCGGACCTCAGCCGGTAAAGAGGCAACGGCACGTTTCGCTTCGGCAGGCGTGGCGTAGGAGCCGCTTACCAGTACATACCAGTCCTGACCATTACGGCTGGTTTTGTAGACGTGATAATTGCTCAGGCTCTGCTTTTTCGCCCATGCATTCAACGAGTCAGCACGTGAAGCACCGCTTAGCTGCAGCGTATAGTTACCGCCGCTGGATGGCGTTGCTGTTTCACGATTGCTGCGCGTCGTCGCAGCAGGCGCTGCGGGTTTGTTTTCTGGCTTGCTGCTGGCCGTGGCCGCCGGACGATGCGCCGGTGCCTGACGCGCTGGCTGCGCGGCATGACGTGTTGGGCTTTGTGGCTGTGACGGCTGCGATTTAGCCGCAGGTGCCGTCGCTGCATTGCTGCCGCTTACGGTTGCCGGCGAAACAGGCAAGCCGGATGCTGACGCGCCATTTGCGGCATCGTCAACCTGACCCTGTTGATTGGTCAACGCGTTATTCAGATCACCCGGTAAGGTGACGCGCTGTTGATTCTGCGGCGCTTCAACCGGTGCGGCCTGCGTTGGCGTTGATGCCACCGGCGGCGCGCTTAATTCCTGCGGCGTGCTGTTATTTACGGTGCTTTGCGGCGCATCGCCAGTGGCAGGCACGTTGTTCTGCTGCCCGGCCATTGAGCTGTTACCGGAAAGATCAATATTTTTTTCTTTGCCGTTGCCCGCTGCACTTGAATCCGCGGCGGTCGCTGCGGGTTTCTTCTCATCCGGGCCGGTCAGCGCCGAGCCGATGCCGATCACCAGTAACAGGAGCACTAAAATCCCGATGCCCATCATCATATGCTGACGGGAAAGCGGCGCTTTGGCGGCAGGGGACGGTTTGCGCGCCCGCGTTGGCCGACGGTCGCTGGCATCCGGTTTTAACTCGTCTTCCGGTTTAAACTCATCCATTTTACCTCCTCCTGTTACTCAGCAAGCCCGTGCCTTTCTTCAGCACGGCAAAATAGATCAACGCGTTATCGTCAGAATCAGCGGCAGTCGTTGATAGCAGCCAGCACGATATCATGCGTAACACCGCTACGCACTTCAGCTTTGCCGATTGCCAACGGCAGCACCAGACGCAACTTACCGGCCAGCACTTTTTTATCACGCAGCATGTGCGGCAGATAGGCTTCTGCATCCATGCTGGCTGGGCCGGTCACGGGCAAACCGGCACGCGTTAACAACCTGATAATACGATCGGTATCCGCGGCGCTGAACTGTCCCAGCCGCTCTGCCGTGCGCGCGGCCATCACCATGCCAGCGGACACCGCCTCGCCGTGCAACCAGTTGCCATATCCCATGTGTGCTTCAATAGCGTGGCCATAGGTGTGACCGAGGTTTAGCAACGCACGGACGCCATGCTCGTGCTCATCGGCAGAAACCACTTCCGCTTTCAGTTCACAGCAGCGACGGATGCACCAGGCCATAGCCGTTTCATCCAACGCAAGTAGCGCATCAAGGTTGTTTTCAAGCCAGGTGAAGAACTCACCGTCGAGGATAATGCCGTATTTGATCACTTCCGCCAGACCCGAAGCGAGTTCGCGCGGCGGCAGCGTAGTAAGACAGTTCAGATCGATAACCACGGAAGCGGGCTGATAAAAAGCGCCAATCATATTTTTACCCAGCGGGTGATTGACGGCGGTTTTACCACCTACAGAGGAATCGACCTGAGAAAGTAACGTCGTAGGAACCTGGATAAAGCGAACGCCGCGCTGATAGCTGGCCGCTGCAAATCCAGTAAGATCGCCGATCACGCCGCCGCCTAAGGCAATCAGCGTGGTGTCGCGGCCATGTGGTTTTTCCAGCAGTGCCGTAAAAACCTGATCCATGACTGCCAGCGTTTTGAACTGCTCGCCATCAGGCAGGATCACCTGGTCAACCTTTACGCCCACCTCTTCCAGCCGCTGACGTACTGTCGTTAGCCAAAGCGGTGAGAGCGTCTGGTTAGTAACCAACATCGCGTTATCGCCCGCTTTAAGCGGCCAAAAAGAAGCCGGATCCTGATAAAGTCCGGCGGCGATGGTTATGGGGTAACTGCGTTCCCCCAGAGTGACGGTGATCCTCTCCATGACGCTGTATAACCTTTTGCTATGCCCTGACGGGCTGAATCAGTTTTTTTCCAGAGTAGCGATGATTTGGTTTGCCACAACTTTAGCGCTCTGATCGTCAGTGCGAATCGTGACATCAGCAATCTCTTCATAAAGAGGATTGCGTTCGTCAGCCAACGCTTCGAGCACCTCACGCGGCGGCTCGTCAACCTGCAGCAACGGACGCTTTTTATCACGCTGTGTGCGGGCTAACTGTTTTTCGATCGTCGTCTCAAGATAAACAACAACGCCACGCGCCGAGAGGCGATTGCGGGTTTCACGTGATTTTACAGATCCACCACCGGTCGCCAGGACGATACCCTGCTTCTCCGTTAATTCATTGATGATCTTTTCTTCACGATCGCGAAAGCCAGCTTCGCCTTCGACGTCGAACACCCAGCCCACATCCGCTCCGGTACGTCGCTCAATTTCTTGATCGGAATCGTAAAATTCCATGTTGAGTTGCTGAGCTAACTGACGACCAATAGTGCTTTTGCCGGCACCCATAGGCCCAACCAGAAAGATATTGCGTTTCTCTGCCATTTTTTCGGTATTACTAAGAAATTCGTTGATGATACCCCGCGTTCAGCATCTCTCTGCTGGCGGGACATGAACTGAAACCTCATGAGCGTTAGTGCAAGAGTCAGATAAAAAAATTATCTCAACACTAAAGGCCGTTTGGCAACCGAATAAATTGCCACGGCAACCAGCAACCGTTCAGGCGCCTTTCAGTCCGCACAGGTTAGCGAGCCAAATCAGATTATTTGCCATGCGGTTACGCATAAAAAAAGCGGCATAACGCCTACTTTTCCAAACAGAGATTCTGGCTACATATTTAAAATCGCTAAACCTTGTAAGCTAATTCTGGTCTTGCGTCAAACGCATATGCCTTTCAGAGGAAAAAAAACGCCTCATGTGTTCACTCTTCTCGTACCAGACGAGGCGTAATAAAAATAACCAGCTCGCGGCGTTTTTGTTCCTGAATATCATAGCGAAACAGCGCACCGAGCACGGGAATATCTCCCAACAACGGCACTTTATTACGTCCGCTGGCGCGTTGCTGTTGAAAGATGCCGCCTAACGCCAGCGTCTGACCATCTTTTAGCATGACCTGAGTTTCTATCTCCTGCTTATCAATGGTCAGGATTTCCGTGTCGCCACTGTGAAGATTGCGGCCCGGTACATTCTGGCTCAGCCGTAGTTTCAGCAAAATGCGGCCATTGCCCTGCACAGAGGGCGTAACTTCCATGCCCAGTACCGCTTCCTTGAACTCAATGGTGGTGGCACCGTTGTTTCCGTTAGAGACTTCATAGGGAATCTCGGTGCCTTGCTTGATGCTGGCGGGCTGTTGATGCGAGGTGAACAGACGCGGACTGGCGATAATATCGATCTGATTTTCCTGCTCCAGTGCGCTGAGCTCCAGGTTAAGCAACTGCCCATTGAGACGCCCCAGCGTCAGCCCCGCGGTAATCGCCGGGTTGGCCACGCCAAGATCGATGCCGAGTTGCGGGTTACGCAGCGCCTTCTCGATCGCGTCATCGCCTTGCCATCCCCACTTTACGCCCAACTCGCGCAGGTGATCTTCACTGATGGTCACGATCTGCGCCGAAAGCTCAATCTGTTCCAGTGGCGTATCCAGTGCCTGAATCCAGCGCTCGGCCTCTTTAATATTAGCGGGCACATCACGCAGCAAAATGGCGTTAGTACGGCTATCCACCGTAGCACTGCCGCGCGGGCTCAACAGCGTTGCACGCTCTGCCAGCAGGCTGCCGTGAACGGTTGCGGCGTCGGCATAGCGCAGCATAACGTTGCGTGTCGTCAGCGCCTGCTGTTGCAGCTGGTCTTCGCGCTGCTGTTGGGCCTGAAGCTGCTGCTGATGCAGCCAGCTTTCTGGATAAGCCACCAGCACATTGCCTTCGGTTTCAATCGTCAAACGCCCCATGCGTGCCACCAGCTCCAGCGCCTGCTGCCAGGGAACATCATGCAGGCGCAGTGAAAGCTGGCCAGTAACGCCAGGTGCCACCATCAGATTGAGCTGCTGAAACTCCGCCAGCGCCTGTAACACACGTTCAATCGGCGTCTCATCAAAAGAGATCGTCAGTTTTTTATCTTCGGCCCGCAACGCCGCACTGAAGAGGATAAGTAAAAACGCCACTGTCCATTTAGCCGTCATGCTTGCTCCTTTAATCGCAGTATCGTCTGTTGCGGATGGCAGCTGTCCGGTGCTGACAGCGTTACCGCCTCGGGTTCAAAGCTGTCTATCTGCCATTCGCGTAGCGGAAAAGGCTGCTCGCGCATGACCGCAACAACCCGGCCTTTATCCTCATGCATCCAGGCGATATATCGTGTGCCGTTGCCAATGATGCCTTTGAGCTGCCAACCCTGTAGCGAAGGCACGCTAACGAGACATGGCGTAGTTATCGGCGGTTGGAAGGGATCGCGGCCAAAGCCAAAACCACTTAACAACCACAGTAAAAGCCAGCATTTATGTTTCATCATGCGGCTCCGTCCACCAGAACGTGGCCGACAGTCGATCGTCCTGTGGCTTGAGATCCAATCGACCAGGAAGACGCGATACTGGCCGCGCCAGCAGCCAGTGGTACAGGCGCAGCAGCTGTGACCACTCCAGTTGAAGAGCCAGCTCCGCACCATCCAGCTGTGGCGTCCATTTTTCCAGCGTGCCGCCGCTGTTTTCTAACAGTGCGGTAAGATCAAAAGTGGGCGCACTGTCTGTTTTCAGGGCGGCAAGCGCCGTCTGTAAGCGGAGCGTGTCAGCGGTAACCTGTTCAAGCGGTAACTGCTGCTGTAAACGTTGCAGACGCTGCTGATAGCTTTCCGTCTGCTGCGTTAAAGACTGCTGTAGCTGTTCGATACGTTGCCATCGCGGCTGTAACGCCATTTGCAGCCATATCAGCGCATAGCCAAGCGCAATCAGAAGCAGCAGCAATATACGACTCCAGCCCGACAGGCGCTGCCAACGAATCAGTGCGTCATCCATCGTTCACCCCCTGCTTTACGCGCGCATCGATCCTGAAGCTCAACTCGCCGCCAGGCTGACGCGTCACGCTGCCCAGCTTCACCTGTAACAACAACGGTTGCTCTGCCAGCCTCTGACGAAAATCGGCTATCTCCTGCATGGCATAGCCTCGACCGGCAAAGGTTAAGGTGTCGGCATTGCGCTGCAACTGGGTTAACCACAGCGCCTTTGGCATCAGGCTGCCGAGGTGCATAAAAAAATCGAGCCATTGCTGCGCCAGCTTTTGCTGAGCCTGATAATGCGCCCAGGCGTTATTGAGCTGCTGTTGCAGCGCCAGCGCCTGCTGCAACTGATGAAGCCGTTGTTCAGCCTCTTTGCTGGCAGCAATCAGCGCATCAGAGTTTGTCTGAAGCTGCTGCTGACGATCGCGGGCGGAGACAAACAGCAGCATGGCAATGAGCGTTACGATCGCAACGGCACTCAGCGCAATCACCATCGACTGCCGCAAGATATGGTGCTGCTGGCGCACGCGCCACGGCAACAGATTGACCCATACCATGTTCAATCCTCCGGCCTGAGCGCCAGCCCGCATGCCAGAGCGAACCGCGAAGGCTGCACAGGCAAAGGAGGCTGCATCAGCTGCAATGCATGGAGAGGATTGAGCGGTGTGACCCTGTCGGGCTCATCACCCATATCGCTGCTGTACCACAGCGCACGCGCCTCGGGAAAGGCATGCAGCCGCAGCTGAGCGAGATCGCTACCGTCGGCGACGGCGCAGCCAAACGCAGGCTGCTGTTCACCCGGCGCATACCAGAGCCACTGATCGGGCAACCGGTGAACCAGCACGGTGCCCGGCTGTGGCTTGAGCAGCATGGCGAGCATCTGCAAGGCGGCCCATGAAAGCTCAAATACTTCAGGCTGCACTCCTGCCTCTGCTAACACGCTCTGCCACTGTTGCAGCACATCGCGTCGTACGGCGGTCACACAGAGCTGACTGGGTTTATCTGAAAAAGGGCGGTAATCGAGGGTCAGAGATTCTGGCTCCAGCGGAAACAGACGCCGCGCAGCGGCATGAATGTAGCGCCCCAAATCGGGCTCGCGCAGTGATTGCGGCGGCAGAGCCAGCGGGCGTTGCATCACCAGTTGCGGCGGCAACCCCACGCATAGCCTATAATGCCGCGGCAGCATTTTACGCCAGCGTGTAAGCACGCTGAGCAGTTCGGGAGAGGATTGCAGCACTCCCTGTCTTAACGTATCTTGCGGCAGCGGATGATGCCACCAGTGACGAAGTTGCCATCCGTTTCGTCGGCGTTGTACGCCAAGTGCACACAGCTGGCCATTGTGAATATCCAGGCCAATTTGCCATTTCTGAAAAGCCATTTTCGCGCGTTCTCCCTGTCCATGGTGAAAGAAAAGGACGTATCAAAGCGTCAGGCTTGCCTTTATACTACCGCGCGGTTGTTTATAAACTGCCCAAACGACAACAGATGGGAAATCTCAGGTGAAGTTCGTAAAGTATCTCTTAATCCTTGCGGTATGTTGCATGCTGTTGGGAGCTGGCTCGATTTATGGTCTCTACAAATACATCGAGCCGCAGCTTCCGGACGTGAACACGCTGAAAGATATCAAGCTGCAAACCCCGATGCAGATTTACAGCGCAGAAGGCGATTTGATTGCCCAGTACGGTGAAAAACGCCGTGTTCCTTTGACGCTGCAACAAATGCCACCTGAGCTGGTAAAAGCGTTTATTGCCACCGAAGATAGCCGCTTCTATGAGCATCACGGCGTGGATCCTATCGGGATTTTCCGTGCGGCCAGCGTGGCGCTGGTGTCGGGCCACGCTTCACAGGGTGCCAGTACCATTACGCAGCAGCTGGCGAGGAACTTTTTCCTTAGCCCTGAGCGTACGCTGATGCGCAAAATTAAAGAGGCGTTCCTCGCAATCCGCATCGAACAGCTGTTAACCAAGGATGAGATTCTCGAACTCTATCTCAACAAAATTTATCTTGGTTATCGTGCTTACGGCGTGGGTGCAGCGGCGCAGGTCTATTTTGGCAAGAACATCGATCAGCTGAGCCTGAGCGAAATGGCGATGATTGCCGGCTTGCCAAAAGCCCCCTCGACCTTCAATCCGCTCTACTCGCACGAACGCGCCCTCTCGCGTCGCAACGTGGTGCTGGCGCGTATGCTCGATCAGCATTACATCGATCAGTATCAATATCAGGAAGCGCGCAATACGCCGCTGGTGGCCACCTATCACGGCCCTGAAATCGCTTTCTCTGCGCCTTATGTCAGCGAAATGGTTCGTCAGGAGATGGTGAAACGCTATGGCGATGGCGCCTATAACGACGGCTATAAAGTCTATACCACCATCACGCGCCGACTGCAGCTGGCGGCTCAACAGTCAGTGCGCGACAACGTGCTGAACTACGACATGCGCCACGGCTATCGCGGTCCGCAGGCGGTGCTGTGGAAGGTAGGCGAAGCGGCATGGCGTCAGGAGCAGGTGCTGAAAACGTTGAAGGCTACGCCGGTTTACGGCCCGCTGATTCCGGCGGTGGTAATGTCAGCTAACAGCACGGAAGCCACGGCGTTGATGCGCGATGGCAGCAACGTTTCACTGACGTTGAACGGCGTACGCTGGGCGCGCCCGTTCAAATCAGACAACCTGCAAGGCGCAACGCCGAAAAGCGTGACGCAGGCCGTTCAGCCTGGTCAGCAAATTTGGGTGCGTCAGGTTGATAACGAATGGTGGCTGGCACAGTTTCCTGACGTGAACTCCGCGCTGATTTCGCTCGATCCCAACGACGGTGCCGTGCGCGCCCTGGTCGGCGGTTTTGACTTTAACCAGAGCAAGTTTAACCGCGTCACCCAGGCACTGCGTCAGGTGGGTTCAAACATCAAACCTTTCCTTTATACCGCCGCCATGGATCGCGGTTTGACCCTGGCTTCCATCCTCAATGACGTGCCGATTTCACGCTGGGATGCCGGTGCCGGTTCTGACTGGCGCCCGAAAAATTCCCCGGCACGCTACGATGGCCCAATCCGTTTACGTCAGGGGTTAGGCGAGTCGAAAAACGTTGTGATGGTGCGCGCCATGCGTGCGATGGGCGTCGACTATGCAGCGCAATACCTGCAACGCTTTGGTTTCCCGGCACAAAACATCGTGCATACCGAATCACTGGCGTTGGGTGCGGCCTCGTTTACGCCAATGCAGCTGGTACGTGGTTACGCGGTAATGGCTAACGGCGGCTTCCTCGTCGATCCTTACTTCATCACCCGCATCGAAAACGAACAGGGCGGCAAAGTTTTTGAAGTGAAGCCGAAAGTCGCCTGCGTACAGTGTAATTTGCCGGTAATTTATGGCGAAACGCAAAAAGCGCTGGCCCTGAATCAGGAAAGCGTTGAAAACGTCGCGACTTCACAAACAGGCACTAATCAAACGGTGCCGAAGCCGGCCCTTGAGCAGGTAGGTGGCGATCCGGCATTGCAGAGCAATACGCAGGAGTACGCGCCGCACGTTATCAATACGCCGCTGACCTTCCTGATTAAAAGCGCGTTGAACTCCAATATCTTTGGCGAGCCGGGCTGGCTGGGCACCGGCTGGCGCGCAGGTCGTGATTTAAAACGCAACGATATTGGCGGCAAAACCGGTACCACTAACAGCTCGAAAGATGCCTGGTTCTCTGGCTACGGCCCGGGCGTGGTCACCTCGGTGTGGATCGGTTTTGATGATGCGCGTCGCAACCTGGGTCGCACCACCGCCTCGGGCGCATTGAAAGATCAGATATCGGGCTATGAAGGCGGCGCGAAAAGCGCACAGCCTGCCTGGGATCAATACATGAAGGCGGCGCTGGATGGCGTGCCTGAACAGCCGTTAACGCCACCGCCTGGCGTGGTAACGGTCACTATCGATCGTAGCACCGGCAAACTGGCCAACGGCGGCGGCAATACTCGTCAGGAATATTTTATCGATGGCACGCAGCCGACCGAATATTCCGTTCACGATGTTGGCACCGAGATTATGGACAATGGCGAAAGCCATGAACTGTTCTGATCATGCAGGTTAACCGCAACGCATAAAAAAGGGCCGCTTAGTAAGCGGCCCTTTTTACTGTCTGGCATTATCCATTCGCAATCAGTATTGCAGCCTGCCCTGCTTCACCAGCCACTCACGCACTAAAAACAGCGCGCTAACGTTACGCGCTTCGCGGAAGTCAGGATGCTCAAGCAGCCCGAGCAGATTAGCCAGCGGCCAGCGATGCACAATCAAAGGTTCAGGCTCGTCGCCTTCCAGCCGTTCTTCGTAGAGGCCTTCCGCCACCACAATATTCATCTTGCTGGAAAAATAAGAGGGCGCCATAGTGAGTTTGCCCAACTGATGCAGCGATTGGGCACCAAAGCCCGCCTCTTCTTTCAGCTCGCGATTTGCGGCTTCAAAAGGCGTCTCACCCGGATCGATCAGGCCTTTTGGAAAGCCCAGTTCATAGGTTTCCAGCCCCACCGCATATTCCTGAATCAGGATGAGATGATCGTCGATCACCGGGACAATCATCACCGCTTCTCGTTCAGAGGGTTTCATTCGCTCATACACCCGGCGCGCACCATTACTAAAGGCGAGATCGATCGCTTCAATGGTAAACAAGCGGGAACGAGCAACAGCCTCGACGTTGAGAATGGTCGGTTTCTGTAACGGTTTACTCATATCAACCCCATAAAAAAAGCGTTCTGACACTGCCCCGAGTATTATTTAGCCTGACATTGTGCGTCAGCCATTCAGGTATTCCAATCATTGCATGATTTTTATTACCGCGTTATAACAAATCTGCTGGTGTCAGATTAAATAATTTACGACAATGTCAATAATGCGCCGCTAAAATAGGATTATGCTTATATTTTATAGGCTTTTCGACGGTTAGGATCCTTGCAAGGCTTTTTATAATGCTCTCCTGATTTTCCGATTTTATGCGTTATTCCCGTGCAATCACAGGTTGCCTCAGGCGTCTGTTCCCGCCAAAATTGACCGTCTAACCATATTATCGGAGTGGCATTAAGAGTGAAGGCAGTAATTTGGCGGGGTTGAGCTAACCATGAGCACATTGATCATTATAGTGGCTGTGATGCTCGCGTGTTCGGTCCTTGCAGGTGCCGGCTTTTGGTACGCGATGCGGCATCGTCCGCCTATGGCGAAACCGCTGCCATTCATTAAACCCCCTCATCGAAAACTCACGTCGGAAGAGCGCGCTGCCGCCGAGCGTTACGTCAATACGCTCACTCGTAATCAGCAAACCCTGTTGCCTACCGGTAGCAGCACTACGCCCGAACGCCTGACGCTGAATGCCCAAAGCAACAATGTCTATCCGGTCACGCGATCAATCACACGTTATGGATTAACCACCGATGAACCGCAGAAATGGCGCTACTACCTCGATGCCGTTGAAGTGCATCTGCCGCCGCTGTGGGAACAATATATCGCCGATGAAAACTACGTTGAGCTGATCAAAACCGACACTATTCCGTTGGTGATTTCGCTGAATGGCCATTCGCTGGTGAATTATCTGTTTGAGCAGCCTGCGTTGACGCCGCTGGTGCGGCCGCTGGCAACCAATGCCTCGATTCGTAAAGAAGAGAGCGATAACATTGAGTTGCTGAGCGTGCGCAAGGAGAGCTACGAAGAGTATATGCTCACCCGCCCTGACGGCACGCGCGAAGCGGTGATCATCTGCGTTGCGCTGCTGCTGCTGTTTCTCGGGTTAACCGCACCGGTCAGCGTGATGGCGGCACTGATTACCGCCGCCGTAGTCATGATTCTGGTTAGCCTGTGGTTCTTATACCGTCGGCCAGCGGAAAAAGATTTCCGTGAAATTCACTGCTTTCGCGGCACGCCAAAGCGTTGGGGCCTGTTCAGTGAATCCAATCAGGGCCAGATGAGCAATATTTCACTTGGCACTTTTGATCTGATCTACCCTGCCCACTGGCAAAACTATGTGACTCACGATCTGGGACAAAACACCGAGGTTGAACTCTATCTGAATCGTCACGTGGTGCGTCAGGGACGCTATCTCTCTCTGCGGGACGAAGTGCGCAACTTTCCGATTCAGCGCTGGCGCAAGAACGCCGTGCTGGCGTTTGGTTCGCTGGTGGTGCTGACGCTGCTGCTCACCTGGATACCGCTTAGCATGCCGGTTAAGCTAAGCGTGGCATGGCTTAAGGGCACCGAAAGTATCAAGGTGACGCAGGTAGCTGACCTGGAAAAACAGCCGCTGCACATTGGTGACAGCCTGCACGTTAACGGCAACGGTATGTGCTCCGTGCCCGCCAACTATCAGGGTAATCGCACCTACGCCTATATGCCGTTCGACTGTTCCGCCATGTACTGGAATACCGCCACGCCATTGCCGCTGCCGCAGTCTGACATTATCGATAAAGCGGCCGCCTTGATGAACAGCGTGAATCAACAGCTGCACCCGGAAACCAGCACCGATCCCAAACTCAACCCGCAACTCGCCTCTGCGATACAGAAATCGGGCATGATTTTGCTGGATGATTTCTCCGAGGTGGTGATGAAAACGCAGGATTTGTGCAGCCAACAGCAGGACTGCCTGCGGCTCAAAAATGCGTTGGTTAACCTCGGTAATGCGAAAGACTGGGATACGCTGGTGCGCCGCGCGAACTCCGGCTCGCTCAATGGCATGAATGTGCTGTTACGCCCGGTCAGCGCCGAAGCACTGGAGAACCTGGTCAATACGGCGACATCGACCTTTTTCTATCGTGAAACGCACCGCGCGGCAGAAGCGCTGAACAGCCCACCGCCGGGTGGCTTTCTGATCATCAGCGATGAAGGTCGTCAGTTGGTGAATCAGCCGCAGCCGTCGGTTTCTCTGTTTGATTACAATGCGCCAGAACAGTGGGATGAGCTACAGCGGCTGGCAGGCATGCTGTTGAATACGCCGTTCCAGGCTGCCGGTATCATCACTAACCTTTCCGTTGATGCTAACGGCACGCGGCATATCGCGCTGCACAATGAACCTGATGCGGTAACGCTGAGCCGCTACATCGGCACAACGCTGCTGCTGTCATTGCTGGTGCTCAGCACCATCATCAACGGCTTGTTAACCCTGCGCCGCATGCACCGTAATCGCAAACGGCTGCTGGACATTCAGCACTATTATGACACCTGCTTTAACCCGACAATGACGCCCGCCCCACCGGTTCACAGCCTGTTCTGAGGCGTTAGCGGTTGTGCTACCCTGTCGCTCCACTTTTCACGTCAGGCTTACCCGCATGTCCTTTTCTCCCGACTGGTCACAGATTGATACCGTACTGCTTGATATGGATGGCACGCTGCTGGATCTGGCGTTCGACAGCCATTTCTGGCTGCGGCTGGTGCCGGAAACGCTGAGCCAGCAGCGCGGAATTTCGCTGCAGGATGCCGCCGCGCTGATCAAGGCAAAGTATCTCGCCGTGCAACATACGCTAAACTGGTACTGTCTGGATTACTGGAGCGAGCAGCTCGATTTGGATATTCGTGCTATGACCCGACAACAGCGCGAGCAGGTTCGCCTGCGTGAAGACACGCTGCCTTTTTTGCAGGCGCTGCGCGCTGCGGGCAAGCGCACCATCCTGTTGACCAATGCGCATCCCTATAATCTGGACGTCAAACTGCAGCAAACTGGTCTTGCCGATCACCTTGATTTATTACTTTCCACCCACACATTTGGGTATCCGAAAGAAGATCAGCGTCTCTGGCAGGCGGTTGAGCTGCATACCGGCCTGAACCGGGCGCGCACGCTGTTTATCGACGACGGCGAGCCGATCCTGGATGCCGCGCGTCAGTGGGGAATCGGCTGGTGCCTTGGCGTCAGCAACCCTGATTCTGGCTTACCGGATAAAGAATTTCTGCGCCATCCTGCGATCGGAGACTACCGCACGCTCTGTGCGGGACTGGTGCCAGTCACACAGGAGTAGCGATGAAAGAGAAAACCCCTGAAGGTGTTCGGCTCGACAAATGGCTGTGGGCCGCGCGCTTCTATAAAACCCGAGCCGTGGCGCGTGAAATGATTGAAGGCGGCAAGGTGCATTACAACGGCCAGCGCAGCAAACCGAGTAAAATCGTCGAGCTAAATGCCGAGTTAACGCTACGTCAGGGAAATGACGAGCGGACAGTTGTCGTCAACAGCATCAGCGATCAGCGTCGTCCGGCCACGGAGGCACAGCAGCTTTATACCGAAACCGCGGCCAGCGTTGAAAAGCGTGAGAAGAACGCGATAGCACGCAAGATGAACAGCCTGAGCATGCCGCATCCCGATCGCCGTCCCGATAAGAAAGAACGACGCGATCTCATGAAATTTAAATTATCGGGTGATGAATAGTTCGTCATCCCATCGAGAGAAATGCTATGTCCGTACAAGATCAAATGCATCGTTACCTGTTCGAAAACCACGCCGTACGCGGTGAACTGGTTAACGTGTCGAATACCTGGCGCGAAATCATCAGCGGCCATGACTATCCGCAGCCGGTTCAGCAACTGCTGGGCGAACTGCTGGTCGCCACCAGCCTGCTGACCGCCACGCTGAAGTTTGATGGCGATATCACCGTGCAGCTTCAGGGCGATGGTCCGCTGTCGCTGGCGGTGATCAACGGCAATAATCATCAGGAAATGCGTGGCGTTGCGCGTATGCAGGGTGAGATCGCGCCGGGCAGCACGTTGAAAGAGATGGCGGGCAACGGCTATTTGGTGATCACGATTGCACCGTTGCAGGGTGAACGTTATCAGGGCGTGGTTGGCCTTGAGGGCGAGACACTGGCGGAATGTCTGGAAGATTACTTTATGCGTTCTGAGCAGCTGCCGACGCGCCTGTTTATCCGCAGCGGTGAGCACGACGGCCAGTTGGGCGCGGGCGGCATTCTGTTGCAGGTATTACCGGCACAGGATACGCAAAGCGATGACTTTAACCATCTGGCGACGCTGACCGAAACCATTAAAACCGAAGAGCTGATTGGTCTGCCGGCTAATGAAGTGCTGTGGCGCCTGTACAACCAGGAAGAGGTCACGGTTTATGAGCCGCAGGCCGTGAACTACAAATGCAGTTGTTCACGCGAGCGCTGTGGTGAAGTGCTGCAAAGTCTGCCGCAGTCGGAAGTTGATGAAATCATCGAAGAGGATGGCAACATCGATATGCACTGCGATTACTGCGGTAGCCACTACGTATTCGACGCCGTCGACATCGCGGCTATCCGCAATCAGTCAGTGACCAACAGCGATCAGCTGCACTGATTTCTGGCGGGCGGCAGCCGTCGCCCGCCTGCTCTACGGCACGCTTAGACGTGCTGTTTTTTTCATCTTAACCCCCCCTTCCTCACGCCACCGCCTCTCGGATTTCACTGAATTTGCAGCGTAGTCAGTTTTGCCTCGCATTTCTGGAGCTCCAGCCTTTTCCTGGTCGTCAACAGGTGTACACTGCGCGCGATCGCCTTTCTGCATCATGCTGGTGCACAACGGCATCCCCTGGCAATGTGTCATTTGCCTGAATTGAATAGCAGTACAAAACCGACAAAGGAGCAGTAACATGCGCGTTAATGGCCTGACTTCGCCTGATCTTCTTGCCCTCGGCATCACTGATACGGCAGAGATTGTTCATAATCCTGATTATGACACCCTCTTCCAGGAAGAAACCCGCCCCGGCCTGCAAGGTTACGAGCGTGGCATCCTGACGCAGTCCGGCGCTATCGCCGTCGATACCGGTATCTTCACCGGGCGCTCACCCAAAGATAAATACATCGTTCGTGACGATACCACGCGCGATACCCTGTGGTGGAACGATCAGGGCAAGGGTAAAAACGATAACCAACCGCTCTCGCAAGAGACATGGCAGGCGCTGAAGCAGCAGGTGACGCGTCAGCTTTCCGGTAAAAAGCTGTTCGTGATTGATGCCTGGTGCGGCGCCAACCCCGATACACGGCTCAGCGTACGCTTCATTACTGAAGTCGCATGGCAGGCGCACTTCGTAAAAAATATGTTTATCCGTCCTGATGATGCCAGCCTGGCCAGCTTCAAACCCGACTTTGTGGTGATGAACGGCGCCAAATGCACCAATCCTGACTGGCAGGCGCAGGGGCTGCATTCCGAGAACTTTATCGCCTTTAATCTCACCGAACGCATGCAGCTGATTGGCGGCACCTGGTACGGCGGCGAGATGAAAAAAGGGCTGTTCGCCATCATGAACTATCTGCTGCCGCTGAAGGGCATTGCCTCTATGCACTGCTCGGCTAACGTTGGCAAACAGGGCGATGTGGCACTGTTCTTCGGCCTCTCGGGCACCGGCAAAACCACGCTGTCGACCGATCCGGAGCGCCAGCTGATTGGCGATGATGAACATGGCTGGGATGATGATGGCGTCTTCAACTTTGAAGGCGGCTGTTACGCCAAGACGATTCGTTTGTCAGAGCAGGCTGAGCCTGAGATTTATCACGCGATTCGCCGCGATGCGCTGTTGGAAAACGTTGTGGTACGCGACGATGGCAGCATCGATTTTGACGATGACAGCAAGACCGAGAACACCCGCGTCTCTTACCCGCTGTATCACATCGACAATATCGTGCAGCCGGTTTCCAAAGCGGGTCACGCCAGCAAGGTCATTTTCCTGACCGCTGACGCCTTTGGCGTGCTGCCGCCGGTTTCACGACTGGATGCTGAGCAGACGCAGTACCATTTTCTTTCCGGCTTCACCGCCAAGCTGGCGGGCACTGAACGCGGCATCACCGAACCCACGCCCACCTTTTCTGCCTGCTTCGGCGCGGCATTTTTGATGCTGCATCCAACGCAATATGCGGAAGTGCTGGTGAAGAGAATGCAGGCTGCGGGCACCGAAGCTTATTTAGTAAATACCGGCTGGAACGGCAGCGGCAAACGTATCTCCATTAAGGATACGCGCGCCATCATCAATGCCATTCTGGCGGGTGAATTAAGCGATGCCGAGACGCAAACGTTACCGATTTTCAACCTGCAGATTCCGCTGGCACTGAGCGGCGTCGACAGCGAGATTCTCGATCCGCGTAATAGCTGGTCAGGTGAAGGAGCATGGGAACAGAAAGCGCGCGATCTGGCCCAGCGTTTTATCACTAACTTTGATAAATATACCGATACGCCAGCCGGTGCGGCGTTGGTAAAAGCGGGACCACAGCTGTAAATATCATGTCGGCTCTGGCAACAGAGCCGACTGATTAACCGTGGCTGGAAGGTAACTCGCTGGCGACCACATCGGCAGGAATCGGCAGCCAGGCACGAATACGCAGGCCGCCCTTTTCACTGACGCCAATATCAAGTGCGCCACGATGCGCATCAATAATACGTTGCACAATTGCCAGCCCCAAACCGGTTCCGCTGGTACTGCGTGCGCTGTCGCCGCGGACAAAGGGTTGGAACAGATGCTGCAACTGGTCGGGATGAATACCCGGGCCATCATCCTCTACCTGAAACCACGCCCGCTGTAACTCAAAACCGCTACTGACTTTGATCCAGCCATTGCCGTAACGCGCCGCGTTAACCACCAGATTGGCAACGGCGCGTTTTATGGAGAGAGGATCGATATCAAGCTGCAACTCTTCCGCCATAACATCGCTTTCAATCTGCCGTTCATAACCGCTTTCCGCCGCGACAACTTCACCCAGCACCGCATTGAGATCGGCGCGTTCGGTCTGCATCTCCTGCCCCGTGCGCAGATAATCGATGAACTGCTCAATGATGGCGTTGCACTCTTCGATATCTTTGTTGATCGACTCGGCCAGATAGCCATCTTCCTGTGACATCATTTCCGTGGCGAGGCGGATGCGCGTCAGCGGCGTACGTAAGTCGTGGCTGACCCCGGCCATTAGCAGCGTGCGGTCATCAGCCAGCTGCTTCACACCTGCAGCCATCTGATTAAAGGCGCGTGTGACTGAACGCACTTCCGAAGCACCATATTCCCGCAACGGCGGGGGAATAATGCCTTTGCCCACCTGTAATGCGGCATGTTCCAGATCGACCAACGGCCGATTCTGCATACGAATAAACAGCCAGGCGCCGCCAATCGCCAACAGCATAATAGCCAGCGTATAGCGGAACAGCGGCGAAAAATCGCCCTGATGAATTTCGGTGAGTGGTACGCGCACCCAGATATCCGGCGAGAGCCAGGTTTTCAGCCAGACCACCGGGGAGTTTTTATTGACCTCCACACGGACATCGGTTGGGCCACCAAGCTGCTGCGCCATCTGCTCGCTGAGAAACTCATAATGCTGCGCCCAGCGCAGCCCGCTCTCTTCCGCCGCCGCGTTGGTGTACAGCGAAATGCCCAGCTCACGATAGATCTCGCGACGAAACGCCGGTGGCACTTCCAGCTGCGTGCCATCTTCCAGCTGCAGCTTATCGGTCATCAACATACGGACTTCGTAGGCCAATACCTTATTAAACTGCTGCAGGCTGGGCAAAATGGCAAAGTTCAGCACCACGAGATAGGTCGTTACCAGGCTGACAAACAGCAAGGTAACGATCAGCAACAGCGTTCGGGCAAATGAACTGCGGGGAGAGAAGCGGAGTCGCCTCATGCTTTACTGCCGTCCGGAACGAAAACGTAACCCAAGCCCCAAACGGTCTGAATATAACGTGGATGGGCCGGATCTTCTTCAACCATGCGACGCAGGCGAGAGATCTGCACGTCAATTGAGCGTTCCATCGCGCTGTACTCACGGCCACGCGCCAGATTCATCAGCTTGTCGCGCGACAACGGCTCGCGTGGGTGGCTAACCAGTGCTTTCAGCACCGCAAACTCACCGCTGGTTAATGGCATCGGCTCATCTTCGCGAAACATTTCGCGTGTGCCGAGGTTCAGCTTGAACTTGCCAAACGCAATGATCGCCTCTTCCTGCGAAGGCGCACCGGGCAGCTCATTGGCCTGGCGGCGCAGAACGGCACGGATACGGGCCAGCAGCTCACGCGGGTTAAACGGCTTGGGAATGTAATCATCGGCACCGATCTCAAGGCCGACGATACGATCGACCTCTTCGCCTTTCGCAGTCACCATAATAATTGGCATCGGGTTGCTCTGACTGCGCAGGCGGCGGCAGATCGATAAGCCATCTTCGCCTGGCAGCATCAGGTCCAGCACCATCAGATGGAAAGATTCGCGGGTCAACAGACGATCCATCTGTTCGGCATTGGCCACGCTACGTACCTGAAAACCCTGCTCGGTCAGGTAGCGTTCCAGCAGTGCGCGTAAACGCATGTCATCATCGACCACCAGAATTTTGTAATTCTCTTGCATGTAGATACTCCCAAAGGCGCTATTGCCTGAACGGACATTGTTAAAAAACCGACCCAATAGTGACAGCCAAATATGGTTTATATTCTAGCCGAAATTGTTACAAAGCATATTAAACAGCAGCTTATATAACGTTTACGGTTGTTTTCAGGCGGTTGGGCGCAAAACCAGGCCTGCTCCAACAATTCTGAAATATTCGCGGTCTCTGCAGTAAACGCTGGCTTAACGCACGCGCCTTGATCGGGATCCTTTATTTTTCATCGCATTACCCTTTTAAGACCAGGAATAAGCGCAGAAGGTTGAACCAGGTTGAAAAGTCGCGCCTGCAAAAGCGGGGCACAAAGAAAAATAGGCAGCATAAAATCTGGTAAACACCCCCCCTTTAAGCGGAGTCGTTTCGGAATAATTTCAGCTCACTGACTTACGGTCCAGGCGGTTGATGAGCAATATTTTTCTGGCCGGTTTTAGCATGGCTTCCGTGCAATTGTTGCCCCACACTTTGACTCGTTCAACTTACAACAACAGGGGCAAGACGATGAAAAAAATTATTATAATCGCCGCAACATTAGCGGTATTTGCTGTAGGCCAGGCTAGCGCCGCCACTGTTGGCGAAGCGGCGGGTGCGCAGGCTTCCACCACGGCAAAAGGTAACTCAGACGCTATCGGCGTTGGCGCCGTTGCCGCACTGTTAGGCGTTGCGCTGGCTACCGCTGGCGGCGGCGGTGACAGCAACGGTTCCAGCACCTCGACCACCACGGCGACACACGCTAAATAACAATCTGCACTATTATTCTGCTATCGGCTACCTGTTGCGAAAAAGAGTGATTTTTCGCCGCTTTGCCGGCGGGGAACAGCATCTTGCGGGTTCACAAAACTGAACCCCTTCCCCGTTTCTTTTCTCCCGCATTGTCAGCGCCCGCAAACTCCGTAAAATTGTCGCTCTGTTCTGTCACAGGCGAGCTGGAATGAAAACCCGATTAATTACCCGCGAAGGCTTTAACAAGCTCAAGGCGGAACTCGACTATCTCTGGCGCGAAGAGCGACCTGAAGTCACCAAAAAAGTGACCTGGGCGGCCAGCCTCGGCGATCGCAGCGAAAATGCCGATTATCAATACAACAAAAAGCGTCTGCGCGAAATTGACCGCCGCGTACGTTACCTCTCTAAAAGCATCGAAGAGTTGCGCATCGTCGATTACTCGCCCCAGCAGGATGGCCGCGTATTTTTTGGCGCCTGGGTCGAGATAGAAAATGACGAGGGCGACATCAAACGTTTTCGCATCGTCGGCTATGACGAAATTTTTGGCCGTAAAGATTACATCTCTATCGATTCGCCGATGGCGCGCGCGCTGCTGAAAAAAGAGCCTGGCGACAGCGTTATCGTGCATACCCCGGCTGGTGAAGCACTGTGGTATATCAACCTTATCGCCTATGGTGAAGCGGGATTTAGTGATTCCTGAAGCTGCGTTCAGAATATCCCCTAAAGCCATGAGCACGGCTGGCAATTTAGCGGTTCAATCCGTATAACTGTCCGCTGTTTTTAACCCTGTTTCTGCAAGATAGTTGACCCGATGATGATGAAAGATTCGCTGAACCGCCTGATTGCAGGCGAACTTCACGCGCGGCCTGAGCAAGTTGATGCCGCCATTCGCCTGCTGGACGAAGGCAATACCGTGCCGTTTATTGCACGTTATCGTAAGGAAGTAACCGGCGGGCTGGATGATACCCAGTTGCGCCAGCTGGAAACCCGGCTGAGCTACCTGCGCGAGCTGGAAGAGCGCCGCCAGTCGATCCTGAAATCTATCGCAGAACAGGGCAAGCTGACCGATGCGCTCAGCGACGCTATCGCCAGCACGCTAAGCAAAACCGAGCTGGAAGATCTCTATCTGCCCTATAAGCAGAAACGCCGCACGCGCGGACAGATCGCTATTGAAGCGGGGCTGGAACCCCTGGCGGATACGCTATGGCAGGATCCAACCCAGGTACCTGAGCTGCTGGCCGCTGACTACATCAACGCCGACAACGGCGTGGCGGATACCAAAGCCGCGCTGGATGGCGCCCGCTACATCCTGATGGAGCGTTTTGCCGAAGATGCAGCGCTGCTGGCGAAAGTCCGTGATTACCTGTGGAAAAATGCCCACCTGGTTTCCCGCGTAGTTGAGGGCAAAGAGGAGAGCGGCGCGAAATTCCGCGATTATTTTGATCATCACGAAGCGCTGGCTGGCGTGCCGTCTCACCGCGCGCTGGCGATGTTCCGCGGCCGCAACGAAGGCGTGCTACAGCTCTCGCTGAATGCCGATCCGCAACACGACGAACCGCCGCGTGAAAGCTACGGCGAAACGCTGATTACCGAGCACCTGCAGCTACGTCTTAACAACGCTCCGGCTGACGCCTGGCGCAAAGCGGTGGTGAGCTGGACATGGCGCATTAAGGTGCTGATGCATCTGGAAACCGAGCTGATGGGTACGGTGCGTGAACGGGCAGAAGATGAAGCTATTAACGTCTTTGCACGCAATCTGCACGATCTACTGATGGCGGCGCCTGCCGGCATGCGCGCAACCATGGGGCTCGATCCTGGCCTGCGCACCGGCGTAAAAGTTGCGGTGGTGGATGCCACCGGCAAACTGGTGGCTACCGACACCATTTATCCGCATACCGGCCAGACCACAAAAGCAGCAGCTGCGGTGGCGGCACTGTGCACTAAACATCAAGTGGAACTGGTCGCGATTGGCAACGGTACGGCTTCACGCGAAACCGAGCGCTTCTTTATTGATGTGCAGAAGCAGTTTCCGGCCGTCACCGCCGAAAAAGTGATCGTCAGCGAAGCGGGCGCTTCTGTCTATTCGGCATCAGAACTGGCCGCGCTGGAGTTCCCCGATCTGGATGTTTCACTGCGCGGCGCGGTGTCAATCGCCCGTCGTCTGCAGGATCCGCTGGCTGAACTGGTAAAAATCGATCCGAAGTCGATCGGTGTGGGCCAGTATCAGCACGACGTCAGCCAGGGACAGCTGGCGAAAAAACTGGATGCGGTGGTGGAGGATTGCGTTAACGCCGTGGGTGTCGATCTCAACACCGCGTCAGTGGCGCTGTTGACCCGCGTGGCGGGCCTGACGCGCATGATGGCGCAGAACATTGTTAGCTGGCGCGATGAAAATGGCCGCTTCCAGAACCGTCAGCAGCTGTTGAAAGTCAGCCGTCTTGGGCCGAAAGCGTTTGAACAGTGCGCTGGCTTCCTGCGCATCAATCACGGCGATAATCCGCTGGATGCTTCAACCGTTCACCCGGAAGCCTATCCGCTGGTGCAACGCATCCTCGCCGCCACCGAGCAGGCGCTGGATGCACTGATGGGCAACCCGGGCAGCCTGCGTAATCTCAGAGCGGTAGACTTCACCGACGACCGTTTCGGCGTACCAACCGTCACCGATATCCTGAAAGAGCTGGAAAAACCGGGTCGCGATCCGCGTCCTGAATTTAAAACGGCAAAATTTACCGACGGCGTAGAGACCATGAACGATCTGACGCCGGGCATGGTGCTGGAAGGTGCGGTAACCAACGTCACTAACTTTGGCGCCTTTGTCGATATTGGCGTGCATCAGGATGGCCTGGTGCATATCTCTTCGCTGTCGGATAAGTTTATCGACGATCCACACAAAGTGGTGAAAGCAGGTGATATCGTCACGGTGAAAGTGATGGAGATCGATCTGCAGCGTAAGCGAATTGCCCTCACCATGCGCCTTGATGAGCAGCCAGGTGAAGGCAACGTGCGCCCGACAGCGGCGAAAAGCAGTGCGCGTGATACCGCGCCGCGTGGCGCCAATAACAAAGCTAAATCACGGGGCAACAACGGTGCGGCTGCCGGTAACAGCGCGATGGGCGATGCGCTGGCTGCAGCCTTCGGTAAAAAAAGCTAATCCTCTTACGGGCCGCTCAGCTGGCGGCCCGCTCTCGTTTTCCCCCTGCCTGAGTTGCGCATTCCCGCCAGAAGACTAAGCTGAAAAACAGCGTCCTTAAAAACTCTCGCTGCGGTGGCTCGCCTTAAATATGCAAACAATCAACGCGTTAATCGATCGTATTTACGCCAACACTTTTCCGCTGGCGGCACGTGAACGCCTGCTTTCTCATATTCGAGCCGCACGCGATGCGGTCAAGATGCCGCGCAAACCGCACTGGGATGAAAAGGACGTGGTGCTGATCACCTATGCCGATCAGTTTCGCGAAAGCGAAGCCCCGACGCTGGCTACCTTTTCCCGCTTCTATCAGCAGCATCTCGCCGCCACCTTTAACCTTGTGCACCTGCTGCCGTTTTTTCCCTATTCTTCAGACGACGGGTTTTCGGTGATTGATTACCATCAGGTCAATCCTGTCTGCGGCAGCTGGCGCGAGGTGGCTGAATTGCGCAGCCATACGCGTCTGATGTTTGATTTTGTCTGTAATCATATGTCGGCGCACAGCCAGTGGTTTCGCCATTACCTTGCTGCCGACCCAGGCTGGAACGACTTCTTTATCAGCATGCCGCCCGCCACCGATCTCAGCGAGGTCACGCGTCCTCGCACATCGCCGCTGTTAACGCCGTTTACACTGGCCAATGGTGAAACGCGCTTTGTCTGGACCACCTTCAGCGCCGATCAGATCGATCTTAACTTCGGTCATCCTGAGGTGCTGATTCGCATGGTGGGCGTGCTGCTCGACTACCTGAAGCGCGGCGCGGATTATGTGCGGCTGGATGCGGTGGGCTATATGTGGAAAACGCCGGGCACCCGCTGTATTCACCTCGAAAAAACCCATTTGCTGGTGAAGCTGTTTCGGGCGATCGCCGATGTGGTGGCGCCTGGCACGGTGATCATCACCGAAACCAACGTGCCGCATAAAGACAACATCAGCTATTTCGGCAACGGGCATGATGAAGCACAGATGGTTTACCAGTTTTCGCTACCGCCGCTGGTGCTACACGCGATTCACTCCGGCTCGGCGCGCGCGCTGCGTCAGTGGGCGGCCTCTCTCGATATTGGCAACAACAGCACCACCTTCTTCAACTTCCTCGCTTCGCATGACGGCATCGGCCTGAATCCAGCGCGCGGCATTCTGCCGGAAGTGGAAATTGTGTCACTGGTGCGCGATCTGGCGCTGGAAGGCGCGCTGGTCTCTTACAAAAATAATCCCGACGGCACCACCAGCCCGTATGAAATCAACGTCACCTTTATGGATGCGCTCAATCGTCAGGACGACGATGATGACACGCGGCTGCGGCGTTTCATGTTGGCGCACGCCATACTGCTCGTCTTTCCTGGCGTGCCAGCGGTCTACATCCAGAGCATTCTGGGATCGCGTAACGATACCGAAGGCGTAAAAGCGGCAGGTCATAACCGGGCGATCAATCGCGAAAAATACAGCCTGGGGCAAATAGAAGCAGAACTGGCGGTGAAACAGAGCCTGCGCCAGCGGGTTTATCACAGCCTGAGCGCGTTGATTCAGTTGCGCACCCGCCAGCCCGCTTTTCATCCCGATAATCCGATGGAGCTGCTCGACAGCAACAACGCCATCTTGATGATGCGCCGCCATGCGCCCGGCCAGCGCGGCCTGCTGTGCGTGTTTAACCTCAGCAGCAAGTCAGCGGCGCTGGTGCTGCCGGAAGCGCATCGCTATCGCGACATTATTAGCGGTGAAAAATGGGATGGCTCGGCACCGCTGGAGCTGGCGCCGTGGCAATATCTCTGGCTACAGCATTAGCGCAGGCGGTCAGCAAAGGCGATGACCTGCTCACAGAATGCCTCAGGATGAGAGATAAACGGCGCATGCGCTGCTTTTTCCATGATCGCTGACTCGCTGTTTGGCCACTCTGCATCCAGCAAGGGTGCAATCGCCCGTGGCACCAGACCGTCCAGATAACCGTAAATGCGCAGCAACGGCTGCGGCAGCGTTTGCATCGCCTCGCGCAGATCGGCAGTGCGCAAAATTTCCAGTCCTCCCTCCAGCACGTCGACCGGCGGCATCGGCAGCCGCAGCACCACGTTTTTTAGGGTGCGCGCATCTTCGCGGGCGGTGTCGGTGCCCAGCGTTTGCAACGCCAGAAAACGTTCCACCGTGCGTTTAAAATCTTCGCTAAGCTGCTGCTGAAACTGCGTCAGGGTATCTGGTTTTATGCCCGGCCACGCCTCCGTCGCGCTGAAACAGGGCGAAGAGGCAACGGTGATCAAGCCAGTCACGCGCTGAGGCGCACGCAGCGCCAGCTGGCTGGCAACAAGGCCGCCAAGCGACCAGCCCAGGACCAGCGTCTGCGACGGCATAAACGGCAGCAGGCACTCTGCCATCTCCTCCAGCGTCATTGCCGGAAAGTTCTCACTGCGGCCGTATCCTGGCAGGTCCACCAGGTGCAGGCGGAAATGCGCGCCAAGTCGCTCGCGAATGCAAGACCACACTTCGGCGTTCAATCCCCATCCGTGCAGCAGCACAAGATCGCGATCTCCACTGCCGGTTGTTTGCCAGTAAAGCTGGGTCATCGGTTATTGTCCTGAGAGTCAAAAAGGAGAGCGCTATGCTATCAATGCCGGGATGCTGTTGGCTATGCCACTTACCGCTTCATCTTGCGGTTCAGGGTATGTGCAGCCATTGTCTGCGCCGATTACCGCCGTTGCCGCCCTGCTGTCCGCAATGCGGCTTACCCGCATTTAGCCATCAGCCGTGCGGTCGCTGCCTGCAAAAACCGCCGCCGTGGCATGCGCTGGTAGCCGTGACCGCCTATCAGCCACCGTTGAGCCAGCTGGTTTCCCAATTGAAGTTTTCTGGGGTGACCGCACTCTCTGTGATGTTGGCGCGACTCATTTTGCTAAGCTGGTTACAGGCACGGCGCGATCGCCAGCTGCAACGCCCCGATATGATTTTGACGGTACCGCTGCATCACCATCGCGCCTGGCGACGCGGTTTTAACCAGGTTGCGCTGCTGGCGAAGCCGCTGGCTCGCTGGACAGGCAGTCGCTATGTGCCGCAGGCAATACGCCGTCAACGCGCAGGCGCTGTGCAGCATCAGCTCACCGCCCGCGCCCGCCGGAAAAACCTGCGCGGCGCCTTCCGGCTTGAAATTGATGTGCGTGGCCGTCATATCGCTTTACTGGACGATGTGGTAACCACCGGCAGTACCGCAGCAGAAATTAGCCGTCTGTTGCTGGCCGCAGGCGCTGCCAGCATTCAAATATGGTGCCTGTGCCGTACCTTGTAGAGGGTCGGCGTTGGGCGTATAATAACCAAGTAATTTAGTCAACTATTGAGCAATTGCCATGATCCGTATTACCGATGCTGCCCAAGAGCACTTTGCTAAACTGCTATCAAGTCAGGAAGATGGCACTCAAATCCGTGTTTTCGTGATCAATCCAGGTACGCCAACCGCTGAGTGCGGCGTCTCCTATTGCCCACCTGACGCGGTCGAAGCCACGGACACCGAACTGAAATTTGAGAAGCTTTCCGCCTTTGTGGACGAACTCAGTGCGCCTTATCTCGAAGAGGCGGAAATTGACTTCGTTACCGATAATCTGGGTTCACAGCTGACGCTGAAAGCGCCTAACGCCAAAATGCGTAAGGTCTCTGACGATGCGCCGCTGATGGATCGCGTGGAATATCAGCTGCAGGCGACCATTAACCCGCAGCTGGCAGGTCACGGCGGCAAGGTTTCCCTGATGGAGATCACCGACGAAGGCTATGCGATTCTGCAGTTTGGCGGCGGCTGTAACGGCTGTTCTATGGTCGATGTCACCCTGAAGGAAGGCATCGAGAAAGAACTGCTGGCCGCCTTCCCGGAACTGAAAGGCGTGCGTGATATCACTGAGCACCAGCCAGGTGAACACTCGTACTACTGAGTTCGCTGCACTGCGGCCATAAAAAAAGGGACGATAATTATCGTCCCTTTTTGTTGCGTACTGCTTACTGAGCGCGACGCTGCTGAATGGTTTCCAGCAGGCGATCCAGCTCAGGACGAGCAAACATCTCTTCCAGCGTGGCACTGAGTTTACGCCGCCAGTTAGGATATTCATCCACTGTGCCGGGCACGTTAACCGGCTCGCTCATCTCCAGCCAGTCTTCCGGCTGCAGTCCCAACAGCGCGCTGTGGGTATCGGCGAGGAAATTGTGCATCGCCTGATTCAGCGTTGGCGACATTTCACAGCTTTCTGCATCGACCGGGAAATCGTCCGGTAAACAGCCATGCTCATGCAGTGCATTAAGCAGCGCCTGTTTCTGTTCGGCGCGCTGTTCATACAGCCCTGCCAACACCTCTTTGTCAGGATAGACACCCAGCTTTTCGCCGAGGCTCAAATCTTCTGCTCCCCAATAACCCGCCAGCGTAGGCAGATCGTGCGTGGTGGCGCTGGCCATCGCCTGGCGCGGCCACTTCGCCGGCAGACGGTAGGTGGTGGCATTTTCCTGCTCGAAGTAGAGCACCTTCCAGGAGTAGACGCCGCTGTCGCGCAGCTTGTCGACAATCTCCTCTGGAACCGTACCGAGATCTTCACCCAGCACCATGCACTGACTGCGCTGACTTTCCAGCGCCAGAATCGCCAGCAGATCGTCGACCGGATAATAGATGTAGGCGCCGTGATCGGCGGTCATGCCATAAGGGATCCACCACAGGCGGAGCATCGACATCACGTGGTCGATACGCAGCGCACCGCAGCTCGACATGTTGGCACGCAGCAGTTCAATAAACGGCTGATAGCCACGCTCGCGCATAACGTGCGGATCCATTGGCGGCAGGCCCCAGTTCTGACCCTGCGGACCAAGAATATCTGGCGGCGCACCCACTGAGGCTTTCAGGCGATAAAGCTCGGCATCGTGCCAGGTTTCAGCCCCGCCCTGCGCTACGCCAACCGCCAGATCGCGGTAAAGCCCCACCGGCATGCCATCCTGCTGGCTCTGCTGCCAGCACTGGTCAAACTGGCTGTCTGCCAGCCATTGCAGCCACAGATAGAACTGCACGTCATCATCATGCTGCTGACAGAATTCAGCCACTGCCGGGCGTGAGGCGCGACGGTATTCGTCTGGCCAGGCTGGCCAGCCCCAGCGGGAACCATCCTGACGCAGCATCTCTTGATGCATCGCATCATAGGCCGCCTGCCAGTAAAGGCTGTCGCCGCCTTCGGCAACAAAAGTCTGGAAACCGGCATCCTGCTCATCGCGCTGTTTGAACTGTTGCCAGGCAAAACGCAGCGCCGTGAGTTTCAGCTCGGTGACGGTGCGATAGTCGACCCACTTGCTGTCGCGCGCTTTAGCCAACAGGTTTTGCGTCTGCTCTTCCTGCCACCAGCGCTGTGCGGCTTCGCTTTGCTGAAAATCAGGCACCGCCGCAACGTCGATATAGATGACGTTGAGCCAGCGACGTGAAGAAGGACTGTACGGACTGGCGCTCTCCGGGCTGGCCGGATAGAGCGAATGGATCGGGTTCAGGCCGATAAAAGCACCGCCGCGGCGGGCCACTTCTTTGAGCATGCGGGCCAGATCGCCAAAATCGCCGATGCCCCAGTTATGCTCCGAGCGCAACGTGTAAAGCTGGGCGCAGGCGCCCCACAGTTTGCCGCCGGAGGTCAACGCCTCAGGCTCAAAACAGCGCGCTGGCGCGATAATAATGCGGCATTGCCAGCTGTTATCATGCTGAGTAAGCGTCAACTCATGATAGCCCTGCGCAAGGTCTGGCAACGCAATGCGTTGACCGCCCTGCACATGGCCGCTGTGCGATTCACCCGCTTCGGTCACCAGCTGCCAGCTAAAATCGCCTTCGCCTTCCACCGCCAGCACTTTTTCTGCGTCGCCGACAATCACGCTTACCGGCGCAATCGGTCGCGCAGAGCGATCCACCGGATCTTCCATCGCTTCCAGCAGCAGCGCTATGGTTTCCGGGCTGATCGCCTCGCGCTCCCCTTTCGCGTTGATATAGTCCGCGGCGATACCGGCCGCGCTGGCAGCCTTTTCAAGTTGTTCTCGATCCATAGACAATCCTTAGCGTTTCACTTGCCAGATACGTTGTTGGTAGTCGCGGATCGCACGGTCAGAACTGAACATTCCGGTTCGAGCTGTATTGAGAATAGCGGCGCGAGTCCAGGCTTCGCGGTCGCGCCATAACGCCTCAACCCGTTTCTGCGCGGCGATGTAATCAGCAAAATCAGCCAGTACCAGCCAGGGATCGCCATTTTTCGTCAGGCTTTCAAGCATCAAATCAAACGCATGCTCATCGCCATCGCTGAACAAGCCGTGTTCCAGCTCTTTCAGCAGGCCATCAAGGTGCTTATCTTTCTTACGCACCTTCGCCGGGTTGTAACCATCGGCTTTTAACGCTTTAACCTGATCGACACTGTTACCGAAAATGAAGATATTCTCTTCGCCCACCTGCTCAGCTATCTCAACGTTGGCACCATCCAGCGTGCCGATGGTTAATGCACCATTCAGAGCCAGCTTCATATTGCCCGTGCCCGACGCCTCATAGCCTGCCGTGGAGATCTGCTCGGAAAGATCGGCGGCCGGAATCATCAGTTCGGCTGCCGTAATACGGTAATCCGGGATAAACACCACTTTCAGGCGGTCACCCACCAGCGGATCGTTGTTAATGACATCCGCCACTTTATTAATAGCGTAAATAATATTTTTCGCCAGATAGTATCCCGGCGCTGCCTTCGCGCCGAACAGAAAGACGCGTGGCACAATGTCAGCGTGCGGGTTGTCTCGCAGCTCACGGTAACAGTGTAGGATATGCATCAATCCGAGGTGCTGACGTTTGTACTCATGCAGGCGTTTTATCTGCACGTCGAACATCGCATGCGGGTTGACCTTGATGCCGGTCACGCGATCGATGTACGCCACCAGCCGCGCTTTATTATCCTGCTTGATTTGACGATAGCGTTCACGGAAGGCGGCATCTTCAGCAAAAGGCTCCAGCCCACGCAGCGCATCAAGATGGGTAACCCACTCCACGTTCAACGTTTGATCGATCAGCGTGGCGAGCGCCGGGTTACACTGCTTCAGCCAGCGACGCGGCGTAATGCCGTTGGTGATATTGTGGAATTTGTAGGGCCACAGCTGGTGATATTCCGGGAACAGATCTTTCACTACCAAATCGGAGTGCAGCGCCGCCACGCCGTTAACCGCGAATCCGCTGACCACGCACAGATTAGCCATACGCAGCTGCTTATCGTGCAGTATCGCCAGCTTCGCCAGCTTTTCGGTGTCGCCGGGCCAGGCGTGTGCCACCTGCTTGCGCAGACGTTTATCGATCTCTTTCACGATCAGGTAATGACGCGGCAGCAGGTTCTCCACCAGTGCTTCATCCCAGCGCTCCAGCGCTTCCGGCATCAGCGTATGGTTGGTGTAGGCAAATAGCTGGCTGGTGATGCGCCAGGCTTCGTCCCAGCAGAGCTGATGCTCGTCCAGCAGCACGCGCAGCATTTCCGGGATAGCGATGGTGGGATGGGTATCGTTGAGCTGAATCACTTCGTAATCGGGCAGATCGGCAATCGCGCGTCCAGCCAGATGATGGCGGCGCAGAATATCGGCCACCGAGCAGGCGCACTGGAAATATTGCTGCATCAGGCGCAGGCGTTTGCCTTCTTCGTGATTGTCGTTGGGATAGAGCACCTTGGTGAGTTTTGCCGCATCGATGCCCTGCTGTTCCGCCTGCAGGAATTCGCCCTGGTTAAACAGCGACAGATCAAATGGCTGAGCGTGCGTCGCCTGCCAGAGACGCAGTGGCTGCGTGACGCCGTTGCCATAGCCAACAACCGGCAGATCCCAGGCTTCGCCGCGCAGCATAAACGCCGGCTCCCAGCGCATGCGTCCATCTTCCTCTTTGCAGACTATGCCGCCTAAGCCGACATCAACGTTCAGCGCGCTGTTATGGCGAAACCATGGATAGGATTCGCGATGCCAGTCATCCGGCGACTCTTTTTGCTCGCCGTCGGCAAAGCGCTGGCGAAACAGACCATATTGATAGTTGAGGCCATAGCCGATAGCAGACTGCCCCACCGTAGCCATCGAATCGAGATAGCAGGCGGCTAAACGGCCTAACCCGCCGTTGCCCAGCGCCGGATCGACCTCTTCCTCCAGCAAGTGGCTCAAATCGACGTCATATTGCGCCAGTACCGTTTTTACCTCATCAAACCAGCCGAGATTTAACAGGTTGTTGCCGGTCAGACGACCAATCAGGAATTCCATGGAAAGATAGTTAACATGCCGTTGGTCAGTGGCCATCGGCGCGGCCGGCTGGGCGGCCAGCAGCTCAGCCAGCGCACCGCTGACCGCCTGCCACCATTGCTGCGGCGTCATCTCTTGTGCAGAGGAGAGACCCCACAACTGCCACTGCCGTGTCAATGCAGCGTCAAAGCGTGCAGGATTAAATGTTTGCTGTGACATACAGATCCCCTTCGGTGAATAGGACTCAGGAAAAGTCATTGCGCACATGCTGACGCCCGTCCGTTAACTGAACATCCTCCCGGCTTGCAAACGCCTGGGGTGGAGAGACAGGGCGTAGCGCATCTCGCGAGTCGTCCGGTTGTCGATAGCCAGGCTGAGAAACAACAAGCGCAGCGGCTGATACCCTCTTTTTACCGTAAAAAAACCGGCGGGGTGTAAGCGATGTCATAAGGAATTGTGATGAGGTGCAACTAACTGGTAACTGAGGTAAGCGAATACTTGCTTTCAAAACACTTCGCAACGAAAGTGCTTAATTACACGCCTTAAAATAATTCCTTTTGTTTCCTGGTGTTTCACGCGATGAAGTGTAATCCATGCTGATACCATCAAAACTAAGCCGCCCTCTGCGCCTGCAACACACCATTATCCGCGAGCGATTGATCGCCAGACTGGCGGGCACGCCCAATTATCGTCTTGCACTGGTGGCCAGTCCGGCAGGCTACGGAAAAACCACGCTGGTCGCCCAGTGGGCCAGTGGAAAAAACGATCTTGGCTGGTTCTCACTCGATGAGAGCGACAACTACCCCGAGCGCTTCGCCAGCTATCTGATGGCTGCGATTCAGCAGGCCACCGGCAATCACTGCGTGCGCAGTGAAGCGATGGCGCAAAAACGGCAGTATGCCAACCTTAGTGCCCTGTTTTCGCAGCTTTTTATCGAGCTGGCGACGCTGGATCGCTCTATTTATCTGGTGATTGATGATTATCATCTGCTGACCAACGAACAGATTCATCAGGCGATGCGCTTCTTTATTCGCCATCAGCCCGAAAACCTGACGCTGATTGTGCTGTCACGTAATTTGCCTTCGCTGGGCATTGCTAACCTGCGCGTGCGTGAACAGTTGCTGGAGATCAACAGCCAGTCGCTGGCCTTCACCCATGATGAAGCGCGCCAGTTTTTCAACTGCCGCCTGCAGCAGCCGATCGACGACGGCGATTCTCAGCGTCTGTGCGATGAAGTCGCGGGCTGGGCCACGGCACTGCAACTGATTGCTCTTTCTGAACGGCAATCCAACACGCCGACGCATCAGTCAGCGCAACGACTGTCCGGCATTAATGCCAGCCACCTTTCTGATTATCTGGTTGATGAAGTGCTGGACTGCGTCGACAGCAGTACGCGCGACTTTCTGCTGCGCAGCTCGGTGCTGCGCTCCATGAATGAAAGCCTGATTCATCGTCTTACCGGCGAAGAGAATGCCCAGCTGCGGCTGGAAGAGACTGAACGGCAGGGCTTATTCCTGCAGCGTATGGATGACAGCGGCGAATGGTTCAAATTCCATCCGCTGTTCGCCTCTTTCCTGCGTCAGCGCTGCCAGTGGGAATTAGGCGGCGAATTGCAACACATTCACCGCGCCGCGGCCGAAGGCTGGATGGCACTGGGCTTTGCCAATGAGGCGATGCACCACGCGCTGGCCGCCGACGATAAGCCGCTGCTGCGCGATATCCTGTTGAATCACGCCTGGTCGCTGTTTAATCATAGCGAGCTGGCGCTGCTGGAAGAGGGATTAAATGCCCTAAGTTGGGAACAGCGCGTGGAGACGCCGCGGCTGATTTTGCTACAGGCGTGGCTGGCACAAAGCCAGCATCGCTACAGCGAAGTGAATATGTTGCTGGCGCGGGCGGAAGAAGGCATGGCGCAACAACATCTGGCGGTCGATAGCGTACTGAGCGCCGAGTTTGACGCTATTCGCGCACAGGTTGCTATCAATGCCGGACAGCCAAACGAAGCCGAACTGCTGGCGACCAAAGCGCTGGCGGTGCTGCCGCTTTCCAGCTTCTACAGCCGCATTGTTGCCACGTCCGTTAAAGGCGAAGTGCTGCACTGTCACGGTCGGCTGGATGAGGCGATGCAGATGATGATGCAGACCGATCAGATGGCGCGTCAGCACGATATCTGCCATTACGCGCTGTGGGCGCTGCTGCAACAGAGTGAAATTCTGCTGGCACAGGGCTATTTGCAAAGCGCTTTTGATACGCAGGAAAAAGCCTTTCAGCTGGTTCATGATGAAGGGTTAACCCAACTGCCGATGCATGAATTTTTGCTGCGCATCCGTGCGCAGCTGCTGTGGTCATGGGCGCAACTGGATCAGGCAGAAGCCGCCGCGCGTCAGGGTTTGTTAGTGCTGGAAAACTTCCATCCGCAACAGCAGCTGCAGTGTCTGGCGATGCTTGCCAAATGCGCGCTGGCACGTGGCGATCTGGATAATGCCCGCCGCCACCTGATCCGTTGCGAAAATCTGCTGAGCAACGGCCAGTATCACAGCGACTGGGTGACCAATGCGGATAAACCGCGACTGATCTACTGGCAAATGACCGACGACAAAGCAGCGGCGGCGAGCTGGCTACAACAGACGCGGAAACCGGCGCAGGCCGATAATCATTTTATGCAGGGACAGTGGCGCAACATTGCTCGCGCGCAGATTCTGCTCGGCGATTATACCGCGGCGGAAGCGGTGCTCGATCGGTTAAATGAGAGCGCACGGCGTCTGCGACTGGTCAGCGATCTCAATCGCAACCTGTTGCTGCTTAACCTGCTTTACTGGCAAACCGATCGCAAAACGGCGGCACAGCAGGCGTTGATTGAGGCGCTGTCGCTGGCAAACCGCACCGGTTTTGTCAGTCATTTTGTGATTGAAGGCGAAGCGATGGCGCAGCAGCTGCGACAGTTGCTGCAATTGAATGCGCTGCCGGAACTGGAGCAGCATCGCGCGAACCGCATCCTGCGTGACATTAATCAGCATCACCGGCATAAATTTGCGCATTTCGACGAAGGCTTTGTGCATCGCCTGCTGACCCATCCACAGGTGCCGGAGCTGATTCGTACCAGCCCGCTGACCCAGCGTGAGTGGCAGGTTTTAGGTTTGATCTATTCCGGTTACAGTAACGACCAAATCGCAGGCGAACTGGCGGTGGCGCAAACCACCATCAAAACGCATATCCGCAACCTTTATCAGAAACTCGGTGTGGCGCATCGTCAGGAAGCGGTCCAGCAGGCACAGCAACTGCTGCACCTGATGGGGATGAGCGTCAGCCAGGCTTAACAGAGCTCAAGGTGAACCTCATGCTGTTCGATGACTTTCATCACGCTGGCGGGCGGCGCCTGATCGGTAAACAGATAGTCTACCAGGCTCATGTTGCCGAGATTGACCATGGCGTTGCGGCCAAACTTTGAATGATCAGTAACCAACATCACGCAGCGCGAATTGTCGATAATTGCCCGCTTAGTGCGCACTTCGTGATAGTCGAACTCCAGCAACGAGCCATCCATGTCGATGCCGCTGATGCCTAAAATGCCGTAGTCGAGACGGAACTGGGAGATGAAATCGAGCGTCGCTTCTCCCATGATGCCGCCATCGCGCGTGCGTACTTCACCACCGGCAATGATCAGCCTAAAATCGGGCTTCGACATCAGCAGCATAGCGACGTTGAGGTTATTGGTGACAATGCGCAGATCGTTGTGATTCATCAGCGCATGCGCCACCGCTTCCGGCGTGGTGCCAATATCGATAAACAGCGTCGCGCCATCCGGGATCTGGCTGGCGACTCGCTGCGCAATGCGCGCTTTTTCCGCTGACCACATCATCTTACGATCCTGCCAGGCGGTGTTTTCTGACGTTGAAGGCAGCGCTGCGCCGCCGTGATGACGCTGGATTTTGTTCTGATCCGCCAGATCGTTGAGATCGCGACGGATGGTTTGTGGACTGACATCAAAGTGCTCAACCAGCTCTTCGGTACTGACATATCCCTGCCGACGCACCAGATCGATGATAGCGTCATGACGTTGCGTCTGCTTCACGTAAATCTCCTCAAAACCCGTTGTTCTTATTGTGTTACAGGCCGCCGATCAGGCGCGACGGCGATGACGGGTATCAACAAAAGCCATGGCTAAGCCCACCAGCAATCCTGCCAGATGCGCACCGTTGGCGATGGCCAGGCCGAACATATCGAAATAACCCATAATCAGCCACAGAATAGCGAAAGCCATGAGTCCGCGCTCAAGGAAAATCCCGCTTTCGGGATCGCGCTCGCCGCGCAGCCAGCAATAGCCCATCAGCGCATAGACCACGCCAGAGAGACCGCCGAACCAGATGCCGCTGAATTTCGCCTGAACAAAGCCGCTTAATAAAGCAGAAATCAGGGCGATGACAAACAGCTTGCCGCTGCCAAGACGTTTTTCAACCGCGCCACCGAGATACCACCACCACATCAGGTTAAACAGAATATGCAGCAGCGAAAAATGCAGCAGTGCGTGGCTGAACCAGCGCCACAGCTGAAAATCCTGCGCGGTATCGGCAGGCCACGCCATCCACGCCAGTACCTGCTCATCGCCAACGATTTGCATCAGGATAAATACCGCCACGCAGATGACCATCAACGTGAGCGTCAAGGGTCCGGCACGCTCGCGCAGATGCCCGATTAGCCGGTTTCGTGGATAATTCAGCCCGCTTTCCATGGTGCCGCTTTGCCAGCTGGCAGCCTGATAACGCGCATGATACGGATCGCTAACGAACTGGCGAAGTTCGTTTTCGACCATTTCCGCTTTCGATTCATCTTCCAGCAGCACAACATAGTGCTGATCCTGCTCAATCTGCAGGCTGACGCCCTGCGTCGCCATGTAGTCAACAAACGCCTGCGCCATGCGCGGGTTGTTAAACTGAGTAATGCGCTTCATCGCTTTGTGTGCCTTTGCTGAGGAAGTGTGCCGCCCTGTCAGGCGGATTCAACCTGCTGTGGAAAGGCGTGCTGCCAGGCTTCAAAACCGCCATCCACGCTGTAAACCTCGGTAAAACCCTGCGTAGCTAAATAGCCCGCGGCGCTCTTGCTGCTGATGCCGTGATAGCACATAACCAGCACCGGCACGCTGACATCGGTCTGTTCAACAAAGTGGTTAACTGAGGTGTTAGTCAGATGAAAAGCGCCGGTGGCATGGCCCTGAGCAAAGCTTTGCGGATCGCGAATATCAACAAGCTGCGCGCCAGCCGCCAGACGCTGTTGTGCCTGCTGCACATCAATACATTCAAAGTTTTCCATGGGATTTCCAGTCAGTAAGGTTGTGCCTTAGTGTACCGCGAACGCGTCGCGGCATAACCCGGCAAAGTGTAAGGAAAAAGGGTAAAACAGGCTGTCAGAATGTTAGCTGCATCACGCATAAATGTTTTTGTTTAGTTAACCACTGGCATCAATGTTGGTTTGCGACTATTATAATGCTCGAAAACGAACATAAATGAACTATTCCGAACATCGGAGGAGATGACGTGGAAACCAAAGACCTGATCGTAATCGGCGGCGGCATCAACGGAGCCGGCATTGCAGCCGATGCTGCAGGACGCGGACTGTCTGTGCTGATGCTGGAAGCGCAGGATTTGGCCTGCGCAACCTCTTCCGCCAGTTCAAAACTTATCCACGGTGGCCTGCGCTACCTGGAACATTACGAATTCCGTCTGGTCAGCGAAGCGCTGGCTGAACGTGAAGTGCTGCTGAAAATGGCGCCGCATATCGCTTTCCCCATGCGCTTCCGCTTGCCGCACCGTCCGCATCTGCGTCCGGCGTGGATGATCCGCGTTGGCCTGTTTATGTACGATCATCTTGGCAAACGTACCAGCCTGCCGGGCAGTAAGAGTTTGCGTTTTGGCGCGGATTCCGCTCTCAAGCCAGAGATCACGCGCGGTTTCGAATACTCTGACTGCTGGGTAGATGATGCTCGCCTCGTGGTGCTCAATGCGCAGGAAGTGGAAAAACGCGGTGGCGAAGTGCGCACCCGTACCCGTGTGACGCGCGCCTGGCGTGAAAATGACATTTGGGTGGTTGAAGCTGAAGAAGTGGATACCGGCAAAACCCTGACCTGGCGTGCAAAAGGTCTGGTCAACGCCGCTGGCCCATGGGTTAAGCAGCTGTTTGACGACGGCCTGAAGCTGAAATCGCCTTATGGTATTCGCCTGATCAAAGGCAGCCATATCGTGGTGCCGCGCGTGCATACCGAAAAACAGGCTTATATCCTGCAGAACGAAGACAATCGCATTGTGTTTGTTATTCCGTGGATGGATGAGTTTTCCATTATCGGTACCACCGACGTGGAGTACAAAGGCGATCCGAAAAGCGTCCATATCGACGATAACGAGATCGATTATGTGCTGAACGTCTTCAACGCGCACTTCAAGAAAGACTTGTCGCGTAAAGATATCGTCTGGAGCTATTCCGGCGTTCGTCCGCTGTGTGACGACGAATCCGATTCGCCGCAGGCCATTACCCGCGATTACACGCTGGATGTGCGTGATGAAAACGGTAAAGCGCCGCTGCTGTCGGTGTTTGGCGGTAAACTGACCACCTATCGTAAGCTGGCTGAGCATGCGATGGAGAAGATGTCCAAATACTATCCGGGCATCGGTGCAGCATGGACCAAAAACTGCGTGCTGCCAGGCGGTGATTTCTCAGGCACGCGTGAAGATTACGCGGCCGGTTTGCGTCGCCGTTATCCGTTCATTACTGAAAATATGGCGCGTCATTTTGCCCGCACCTACGGTAGCCGTACCGAAGTGATTCTGCAGAACGCCAGCTCGCTGGACGATCTGGGTGAGAACTTCGGCCACGACTTCTATGAAGCCGAACTGCGATATCTGATGGAAAACGAGTGGGTTCGCGAACTGGATGATGCGATCTGGCGCCGTACCAAACAGGGTATGTGGCTGAATGAAGCGCAGCAGGCGCGCGTGAGCGAATGGCTGGCGGCGCATGCGAAGAAGCCGGCGCTCTCGCTGGCAAGCTAATCTTCGCTGCATAACAGAAAAGGGCCGATTTAATCGGCCCTTTTTTTACGTCTGAACTGTACCCATTTCTGCGCAACAAAAAGGCCGCCAGCGGCGGCCCTGTTTATATCAGTTACAGACGAACAGGCGAAATACCCCAAATCTCATCGGCGTATTCCTGAATGGTGCGGTCTGACGAAAAGTATCCCATATTGGCGATATTCAACGCTGCCCGACGCTGCCACTCTTCCGGACGACGATAGAGTTCATCCACTTCATCCTGCGTATCCACATAGCTACGATAATCCGCTAACAGCTGGTAATGGTCACCAAAGTTCACCAGCGAATCAAACAGATTGCGATAACGGCCAGGCTCCTGCGGGCTGAACACGCCACTGGCAATCTGGGTCAATGCCTGACGCAGTTCCGGATCCTCATCGTAATATTTATGCGAGTCGTAACCATTTTTACGCAGCGCTTCAACCTGCGGCGTGGTGTTGCCGAAGATGAAGATATTCTCTTCGCCAACGTGCTCCAGCATCTCAACGTTCGCGCCATCCAGCGTACCGATGGTCAATGCGCCGTTCAGAGCAAACTTCATGTTACTGGTGCCCGAGGCTTCGGTACCGGCCAGCGAGATCTGTTCGGACAGATCGGCTGCTGGAATGATCATCTGCGCCAGGCTCACGCCGTAGTTCGGGATAAACACCACCTTCAGCTTATTTTTGACCTGCGGATCGTTGTTGATCACGTTGGCCACGTCGTTGATCAGATGAATGATCTGCTTGGCGACGTAATAGGCTGAAGCCGCTTTACCGGCGAAGATATTGACGCGCGGCACCCAGTCAGCGTCGGGATCGTTTTTAATCCGGTTATAGCGCGTGATGACATGCAGCACGTTCATCAGCTGGCGCTTGTACTCATGGATGCGCTTGATCTGCACGTCAAACAACGCCTCTGGATCCAGCACGATATCCATGTTTTTCGCTACCCAGCTTGCCAGACGCTTTTTGTTGGCCAGCTTGGCATCGGCAATTTTAGCGATAAACGCCGGATAATCGATTTGCGGCTTGATCTCTTCCAGCTGGCCGAGATCGGTGCGCCAGTTGCGGCCAATCGCCTCATCCAGCACATCCGACAGCGCCGGATTCGCCAGCGCCAGCCAGCGACGCGGCGTAATGCCGTTGGTTTTGTTACAGAAACGGTTCGGGAACAGCGCGGCAAAATCAGCAAACAGCGACTGCACCATCAGGTTGGAGTGCAGTTCCGATACGCCATTCACTTTGTGACTGACCACCACGGCCAGCCACGCCATGCGCACCTGACGACCGTTATTTTCATCAATGATCGATACGCGCGACTGCAGCTCCCAGTTATCGGGATACTGCTCTTCGATAGTTTTGAGGAAGTAGTCGTTGATATCAAAAATAATTTGCAGATGACGCGGCAGGATCTTGCCGAGCATATCGACCGGCCAGGTTTCCAGCGCTTCGCTCATCAGCGTGTGGTTGGTATAAGAGAAGACCTGACAGGCGATGTCAAAGGCGTCATCCCAGGTAAACTTGTGCTCATCGATCAACAGGCGCATCACTTCCGGAATGGCCAGCACCGGGTGCGTGTCATTCAGGTGGATAGCAATTTTGTCGGCGAGATTGTCCCAGGTTTTATGCATCTCCCAGTGACGATGGAAAATATCCTGCACCGTGGCGGAGACGAGGAAATATTCCTGCCGCAACCGCAGTTCACGGCCAGAATAGGTTGAATCATCGGGATAGAGCACGCGCGACACGTTCTCAGAGTGGTTTTTGTCTTCAACCGCGGCAAAGTAATCGCCCTGGTTAAATTTCCCCAGGTTGATTTCGTTGCTGGCCTGCGCGCCCCACAGGCGCAGCGTGTTAGTGGCATCGGTATCAAAGCCAGGAATGATCTGGTCATAGGCCGTTGCCAACACTTCTTCGGTTTCCACCCAGCGAATTTTGCTGCCTTCGTGCTGAACGCGGCCGCCGAAACGGACTTTGTAGCGGGTATTGTAACGCTGAAACTCCCAGGGATTACCGTATTCCAGCCAGTAATCAGGCGATTCCGCCTGACGACCGTCAATAATGTTCTGTTTGAACATGCCGTAATCGTAACGAATGCCATAGCCGCGTCCCGGTAAACCGAGCGTGGCCAGCGAATCGAGGAAACAGGCCGCCAGTCGACCTAAGCCGCCGTTGCCTAAACCGGGATCGTTTTCCTCTTCCACCAGTTCATCCAGGCTGAGTCCCATCTCTTCCAGCGCATGGTGCAGATCGTCATAGATGCCCATGGCCAGCAGCGCGTTCGACAGCGTGCGCCCCATCAGAAATTCCATCGACAGGTAATAAACCTGACGCACATCCTGAGAAAGCTGAGCACGATTAGAGCGCAGCCAGCGCTCCACCATGCGATCGCGTACGGCCAGCAGCGCGGCATTCAGCCACTCATGCTTGTTCGCCATAGACGGATCTTTGCCGATAGTGAACATCAGTTTGTAAGCGATAGAGTGCTTTAAAGCTTCAACCGTTAACGTGGGTGCAGCATAGATGAAAGGTGCATTCATTTCAGTAATCCCCGTACTGGTTACATCAAGCGTTGATAGAGTTCACGGTAGGATTGCGCCGCCACCTGCCAGCTAAAATCCATTCCCATCGCCTGACGCTGCACATAGCGCCACAGTGACGGACGCGACCACAACACAAAGGCACGGCGGATCGCGCGAAGCAGCGACCAGGCGTTACTGTCTTCAAAGCAGAAACCGCTGGCAATGCCATCGGCAAGGTTTTCCAGCGAGCTGTCGTTTACCGTATCCGCGAGACCACCGGTGCGGCGTACCAGAGGTAAAGTGCCATATTTCAGCGCATAAAGCTGCGTTAACCCGCAGGGCTCAAAGCGACTTGGCACCATGATCACATCGGCACCGCCCATAATGCGGTGCGAGAAAGCTTCGTGATAACCAATCTGTACGCCAACCTGGCCCGGATGTTCCGCCGCCGCGGCCAGAAATCCCTGCTGCAACTCGGCATCACCAGCACCTAACAGCACCAGTTGACCGCCCTGCGCCAGCAGACCCGGCAGCGCTTCGAGCACCAGATCGAGACCTTTCTGTCGTGTCAAACGGCTGACTACCGCAAACACCGGCGCTTTGTCATCGACCTTCAACCCCATCGCAATTTGCAACTGGCGCTTGTTCTCAGCCTTGGCATCCAGCGTATCGCGGTTGTAGCGCGCACTGAGCAGCAAATCCTGAGCCGGATCCCAAATCTCCGGATCCACGCCGTTAAGAATGCCGCTCAGGCGACCTTCCTGCAGACGCTGCGCCAGTAGCGCTTCCATACCGTTACCAAATTCTGGCAGGGTAATTTCATGGGCGTATGTCGGGCTCACCGCGGTAACGTGATCGGCGTAGAACAGACCCGCTTTCAGATAGGAGATCTGACCGTGGAACTCCAGCCCATGCATATTGAAGAAGGACCACGGCAGCTGAATTTCATCCATATGCTGGGCATAAAACAGTCCCTGATAGGCGAGGTTGTGCACGGTGAACACCGATTTAGCCGGACGTCCACGCGCTTCCAGATAGGCGCAGGTTAAACCGGCATGCCAGTCATGCGCATGCACGATATCGGGACGCCAGTGTGAATCAAGACCGCAGGCCATTTCACAACCGATCCAGCCCAGCAGCGCAAAGCGCAGATAGTTGTCGGTGTAGGCAAACTGGTTTTCATCGTGATAAGGGCTACCTGGACGATCGTACAGTCCGGTAGACTCGATCATGTAGATCCCCACGCCATTAAAATAGCCAAAATGTAAACGTACAAACCCGGCAAAGGTCTGTAATTCAGCCACCACTTTCGCATCGGCAATGCCTTTGCGCACGGCTGGAAAAGCCGGAATCAGTACGCGTGTATCCGTACCATCAGCAATTTGTGCTGCCGGTAATGCCCCCACTACATCAGCCAACCCGCCGGTCTTTAACAGCGGGAACAGCTCTGAACAGACATGTAAAACCTGCATTCTCCGCCCCTATAACTGGATCGGACGCGCTCCGCGCGCCGACAATAGTAATTCCTGGCCCTACCGATTAGTGCCCCGTGGCCAATTTAGCCAACATAGCGCGCGTAACCAGTACGATGCCCTCTTCTGATCGATGGAACCGGCGACTGTCTTCGTCGGGATTTTCGCCAATCACCGTGCCCTCTGGAATAACACAGGCACGGTCAATCACACAGCGGCGCAGCCGACAGGAACGTCCAACATTGACGTCTGGCAGCAACACTGATGAATCGATATTACAAAATGAATTTATCCGCACGCGGGAGAACAGCACGGAATTAACCACCACCGAACCGGAAATGATGCAGCCGCCCGACACCAGCGAATTCATGGTCATGCCGTGGCTGCCTGAGCGATCCTGCACAAATTTCGCTGGCGGCGAGGGTTCCATGTGGGTACGGATCGGCCAGCTGTGATCATACATATCCAGCTCGGGCTGCACCGAGGCGAGATCGAGATTGGCACGCCAGTAGGCTTCAAGGGTGCCGACATCGCGCCAGTAAGGCGGCGCGCTCTGATCGTTCTGCACGCAAGACAGGCTAAAGGAGTGCGCATAAGCCTCTCCGCTGCCAACGATTTTTGGCAGCAGATCTTTGCCAAAATCGTGGTTTGACTCGGTCATCAGCAGATCGTCTTCCAGCAGCTGAAAGAGATAATCGGCGTCAAAAACGTAGATGCCCATGCTCGCCAGCGCCTTGCTGTCGTCGCCCGGCATGGTAGGTGGATGCGGTGGCTTTTCCACAAAATCGATGACTTTGTTATCGGCATCAACCGCCATCACGCCAAATGCGCTCGCTTCATGCAGCGGTACCGGCAGGCAGGCAATGGTGCACTTCGCCTTGTTGGCAACGTGATCCAGCAGCATGCGCGAATAGTCCATCTTATAGATGTGATCGCCAGCCAGAATCACCACGTAACGCGCGTTATAGCGGCGAATAATGTCGAGGTTCTGCGATACCGCATCGGCGGTGCCGCGGTACCAGCTGTCGGTTGATGAGCGCTGTTGCGCAGGCAGCAGATCGACAAACTCGTTCATCTCTTCATTAAGCAGTGACCAGCCGCGCTGGATATGCTGCACCAGCGTATGCGACTGATATTGCGTGATCACGCCGATACGCCGAATGCCTGAGTTCAGGCAGTTCGATAGCGCAAAATCGATAATGCGGAACTTACCGCCGAAATGCACCGCAGGCTTGGCGCGCTTGGCGGTGAGATCTTTTAACCGCGTACCGCGACCGCCCGCCAGAATCAACGCCACGGTTTGTGCTGGCAACTGCCTGGCCAACATCAGGTGATCCGCTTCCTCTATCTTGACCATGTCTGACTCCTTACCCCTGCTTCAGGAACACGCACACGCCGTGCGCGGGTCCATGCCAGGCGGTTGACAGGATCGGGTTGTTATCCCCGGCAAAAGGAGGAATGGCATGCCATTCTCCGTTGGGTAATGTCATTGTTGCCACGTCTTGCGTGGCGTTTATTGTGATTAGCCAGCGGCCGGAAAGCAGGATCTGCATGCGATGCAGCCCCTGCGTCCACTCCTCACTCGTCAGTGGCTGGCCACCAGCATTGAGCCACTGCACATTCCCATCACCTTCCTGCCACCAGCTATCGGCGGTGAGCGCCGGTATCTGGCGCCGCAGATGAATCAGCGCTGCGGTGAAGTCATATAATCCCTGGTCAAACTGCGGCCAGTTGAGCCAGGTCAGTTCGTTGTCCTGGCAGTACGCATTGTTGTTGCCGTGCTGCGTCTGGCCCATTTCGTCACCGGCCAGCAGCATCGGCGTGCCCTGCGCCAGCAGCAGCGTGGTAAGCAGTGCATGAACGCTGTGACGGCGGCGCTGCTGTACGTCCGGCGAGGCCGTCAGTCCTTCCACGCCGTGGTTGTTACTGTGATTTTCGCTGCTGCCGTCGCGGTTATCTTCGGCATTCGCCTCGTTGTGCTTACGCTCAAAGCTGACCACGTCGCGCAGGGTAAAGCCGTCATGCGCGGTGATCAGGTTGATCGACGCAGACGGCGGGCGGCCGCTCTGTGCAAATACATCGCTGGAGCCAGCAAAGCGACGGGCAAACTCACCGTTGCTCAGCGCGCCATGCAGCCAGAAACGGCGGTTCACGTCGCGGAAATGGTCGTTCCACTCGGCAAAAGGCGCCGGAAAGTTTCCAACCTGATAGCCGCCGGGGCCGATATCCCACGGCTCAGCGATCAGCTTCACCGTCGACAAAATCGGACAGGCTTTCATTTCATTGAAAAATTCAGCTGCAATGTCGTAATCAGGCGTGCGGCCAAGCACCGTCGCCAGGTCAAAACGGAAGCCGTCAACGTGGCAGTTTTGTACCCAGCAGCGCAGGCAATCCAGCGCCCAGGCTCGCACCTGAGGATGGCTGAGATTGACGGTGTTGCCACAACCGGTCCAGTTAGGATAGTGCCCCGATTCATCCAGCCAGTAATAGCTGGCGTTATCGACGCCGCGCAGGTTGATGGTAGGGCCAATCTCTTCCAGCTCGGCGGTGTGGTTGAACACCACATCCAGCACCACTTCGATGCCCGCCGCATGCAGCGCTTTCACCGCCTGCTGAAACTCTTGCAGCGCGCTGACGCCCGGTTCGCCCGACGCGTAGCGCGGATCAACCGCCCAGAGGGCAAACGGGTTATAGCCCCAATAATTGGTTAACCCGGCGCGCAGCAGGCGCGGCTCATGAGCAAACTGCGCCACCGGCAGCAGTTCCAGCGTGGTGATGCCCAGCGCACGCAGATAATCGATCATCGCCGGATGACCCAGCGCCGCATAGGTGCCGCGTAACGCTTCCGGTATAGCCGGATGACGTTTGGTCAGGCCGCGCACATGCGCTTCATAAATAATGGTTTCGCCCCACGGCACGCGCGGCGCAACATCATCCTGCCAGTCAAAATCGTCGGCAACGACCACGCTTTTCGGCGCGATGTCGCCGTTGTCAGCCAGATCGATCTCCCACTCTCCGCCTTGAAAACGCACGTCATCAGGCACGTCGCCGTCAACTTCACGGGCGCAGGGATCGACCAGCAGCTTGGCCGCGTTAAAGCGATGGCCACGCTGTGGCTGCCACGGGCCATGCACACGGTATCCGTAGCGCTGGCCCGGTTTCAGGGCGGGCAAATAGCCGTGCCAGATATTCCCACTGCGTGCGGGAAGATCGACACGGGTTTCCGTTCCCTGCTTATCGAACAGGCAGAGCTCAACGCGCTGTGCATGCTGCGAAAACAGGGTGAAGTTAACCCCTTTGCCATCGTAAGTCGCGCCTGATGGCGTCGGCTTACCGCCCTGAATGCGGCTCATTCGGCGTCCTCACGCACCAGCCAGATGGTCGCCAGCGGTGGCAACGTCAGGCTCAGCGAATGGTCGCGCTTATGGCTGGCGATCGGCTCGCTCTGCACCAGGGTGCCGTTTTGGGTATTGCTGCCGTGATAGTGGCCGCTGTCGGTGTTCAACACTTCGCGCCAGCCGCCCGGCAGATTGATACCAAAGCGATAGTTTTCACGCGTAACCGGCGTGAAGTTGCTGGCAACGATCATCTCGTTGCCTTCGCTGTCGCGACGCACAAACACAAATACTGAGTTATCGAAGTCATCCACCACCAGCCATTCAAAGCCCTGCGGATCGAAATCCAGCTGATGCATGGCGGGGAAATGACGATAGGTCTTGTTCAGATCGCGCACCAGACGCTGCACACCGTTGTGCCAGTTGTCTTCGCCTTCCAGCAGGTGCCAGTCGAGGCTGACGTCGTGATTCCACTCTCTGCCCTGCCCAAACTCGTTGCCCATAAACAGCAGCTTCTTGCCCGGGAAGCCCCACATCCAGCCGTAATAGGCACGCAGATTGGCAAACTTCTGCCATGCGTCGCCCGGCATGCGATCCAGAATCGATTTTTTGCCGTGTACCACTTCGTCATGCGACAGCGGCAGGACAAAGTTTTCGTCATAGTGATAGAGCATGCCGAAGGTCATCAGGTTGTGATGATGGCGACGGTAGATGGGATCCTGCTTCATGTAGTCGAGCGTGTCGTGCATCCAGCCGAGGTTCCATTTGTACTGGAAACCCAGACCGCCGCCTTCAGAAGGTCGGGTCACGCCGGGATAGTCGGTAGACTCTTCCGCCACGGTGATGCTGCCATCTGCCTCTTCGCCGAGCACACGGTTGGTATAGCGCAGGAACGAGATCGCCTCGAGATTTTCGCGGCCGCCGAACTCGTTCGGGATCCACTCGCCCGCTTTGCGGCTGTAGTCACGGTAGATCATTGAGGCCACTGCATCGACGCGCAAACCATCGATACCAAAGCGTTCCATCCAGTAGAGCGCGTTGCCCGCGAGGAAGTTGCTGACTTCGCGGCGGCCAAAATTATAAATCAGCGTGTTCCAGTCCTGATGGTAGCCTTCGCGCGGGTCATGGTGCTCATAAAGCTCCGAGCCGTCGAATTTTGCGAGGCCGAAGTCATCGGAAGGAAAATGTCCTGGCACCCAGTCCAGCAGCACATTCAGACCGGCATTGTGCGCTGCGGTAATGAACTGGCGGAACTCATCGCGCGTGCCAAAACGACGCGTTGGCGCGTACAGACCGAGCGGCTGATAACCCCAGCTGCCGTCAAACGGATGTTCACTGATCGGCAGCAGTTCCAGATGGGTAAAGCCCATCTCCACCGCGTAAGGGATCAGCTGCTCTTCCAGCTCTTTGTAGCTCAGCCAGAAGTTATCATCAGTATGGCGGCGCCAGGATCCAAGATGCACTTCGTAGATGGAGATGGGTTTATCAAAACCGTTGGCCTGCTTACGCGCCTCGGCCATCTCCACTTTTTCCGGCAGACCGCAGATCATGGAAGCGGTTTGCGGACGCATCTGTGCTTCAAACGCATAAGGATCGGCTTTCAGCCTGAGCTGGCCGTGCGCATCAATAATTTCGTATTTGTAGAGCTGGCCATTCATTGCGCCGGGAACAAACAGTTCCCACATGCCGTTTTCGCGGCGAAAGCGCATCGGATGACGGCGGCCATCCCAAAAGTTGAACTCACCGACCACGGAAACGCGCTGCGCATTAGGCGCCCACAGGATAAACCGCGTTCCGGTCACGCCATCAATCACGGCGCTGTGCGCGCCCATGGTTTCATACGGGCGCAGGTGCGTGCCTTCCGCCAGCAGCCAGGTCTCCATATCCTGCAGGAGCGGCCCAAAGCGGTAGGCATCGTCGATCAAATTTTGCTGGTCGTGCCAGGTGACAGCCAGCTGATAGCGGAAGGGATTTTTACGGCGCGGGACAACGGCACTAAAGAACCCGCGCGGATCGATACAGGTAAGCTGGGCACATTTACGCCCGGTTTTCGTCTCAATTACCCATACTTCTGATGCATCAGGCAACAGTGCGCGAACTTCAAGTCCAGCTTCGTTCTGGTGCATTCCCAACAGGGCAAATGGATCGGCGTAATGGCCCGAAATAAGGGCATTGATCGTCTGACGATCGACAAGCTCTGACATGACTTTCTTCCTGTGATAGTTGGCAGATGATATGAAAAAGGGCGTGATTCACTCAGCCGTTATCACATGCTCTGCTCTTCATTGAGCTGGTGGCACGCGCGCAGGGAAGCCAACCTTCCTCTGGTAAAAACCCAATGCCGCGTACAACAACATTCAGTTCGGAAAGCAAAAACAGTCAAAATTCCGTTATTCAGGGTTAAGCATAGTTCGACCTTCGCCGATCCCTGTATTGAATAGAAAAATTATTTTTCTGGATGTCTAAAAAGAAGAAGTTGATCACTCGACGAACACTTTTTATGCAGGGAAAAGCGCGTTCATCACCGTGCGTGTGCCTCCAGCCAGGGGACGCTACCAACCTAGCGATATTATCGCGGTCTGGTCAAGTGGGAGTTGCCTGGCGGCGCGGCCATTAAGTCCAGCGATTAGTGAAGCCTTGTGCCGGCTGGGCAGCCTTAAGCCAGCGGCTTGAGGGCGTTTTTGCCTTGCAGGCGGGCTTTTAAGGTCAACGTCAACGGCTATTTCGTTCTGCCTTGCAGGCGGGCTTTTAGGGTCAACGTCTTTAAGGTCAATGTCTTTAAGGTCAATGTCTTTAAGGTCAATGTCTTTAAGGTCAATGTCTTTAAGGTCAATGTCTTTAAGGTCAATGTCTTTAAGGTCAACGGCCATTTCGTACAGGCTAAAGCCTGCCCGAGCAGGGGCGGCATGCGCCCCGCCCCTGCACCCCGGCTATCCGGCAAACACAACCGCCCGCCGCAGGCGGGTACCTTCGTCGGTTCACATTTCTTCACGGACCGCTCGCGATTCGCTCCTGCTCAGCGCTCCCTTGTCCCGCCATCCATGGCGGGCCATCCTAAAATGTTCACCTCCTCAGCGGTGGTGATGCCTCCTCAAGGTCAAAACCCAAGTCAAAACCCAGGTCAAAACCCAAATATCTAAGTCATAGGCACTTCAATTTTTTAGTTTGTTGGACTTAAGGCTTCACGCTTTGGACTTTGGACTTTGGACTTTGGACTTTGGACTTTGGACTTTGGACTTTGGACTTTGGGCTTTGGGCTTTGGGCTTTGGGCTTTGGGCTTTGGGCTTTGGGCTTTGGGCTTTGGGCTTTGGGCTTTGGGCTTTGGGCTTTGGGCTTTGGACTTTGGACTTTGGACTTTGGGCATTTAACTTTAGGTTTTGAGTTTTGAGTTTTGAGTTTTGGTTTTTTTTGGTTTTGACCTGGGTGTTGACCTTTAGAGGCATCACAAACGCCGAGGGAAAAGTGTTTTCCAGGATGAGCCGCAGGGATGCGGCGAGAAGGCGCGCTGAGCCGGGAGCGAATCGCGCCTGGTCCGTCAGGAAAACGCTTTTGCTGAGGGCACCCGCGCAGCGGGCGGTTGTGTTTGCCGGATAGCGCGGGTGCAGGGCCGGGGCGACTGCCGGCCCTGCTCGGGCAGGCTTTAGCCTGTACGAAATCGCTTTTGACCTGGCCTTTAAGCGAGCTGCCTGCAAGGCAGAACCATCCGCAAGCCGCCCGCTTCCGGGCCTACTCCCCCTTTATGCCAGCAGGCGCAGCATCCGACGTAATGGCTCCGCCGCGCCCCACAGCAGCTGATCGCCGACCGTAAATGCCGACAGGTATTCCGGGCCCATATTCAGCTTGCGCAGGCGGCCTACCGGCGTTGCGAGCGTACCGGTCACCGCGGCAGGCGTCAGTTCACGCATGGTAATGTCGCGATCGTTTGGCACCACTTTCACCCACTGGTTATGCGTGGCCAGCATCTGCTCGATCTCAGCCAGCGGCACATCTTTTTTCAGCTTCAGGGTAAACGCCTGGCTGTGGCAGCGCAGCGCGCCAACACGCACGCACAGCCCATCCACTGGAATCACCTGTGAAGTGCCGAGGATCTTGTTGGTTTCTGCCTGGCCTTTCCACTCTTCGCGGCTCTGGCCGTTGTCCAGCTGCTTGTCGATCCACGGAATCAGACTGCCCGCCAGCGGCACGCCGAAGTTATCGACCGGCAAACCACCGGAACGGCTCAGCTCGGTCACCTTGCGTTCGATATCCAGAATGGCCGAGGCCGGGTTTTGCAGCAGATCGCCCACATGACCATGCAGCTGGCCCATCTGGTTCAGCAGTTCCCGCATATGACGCGCGCCGCCGCCAGAAGCGGCCTGATAGGTTGCAACCGACGCCCACTCCACCAGATTCTGCGCGAACAGGCCGCCCAGCGACATCAGCATCAGGCTCACGGTACAGTTGCCGCCAGCAAAAGTTTTAATGCCCTGATCCAGACCCTGCTGAATCACATGCTGGTTGACCGGATCGAGGATAATGATCGCATCGTCCTGCATACGCAGCGAAGAGGCAGCATCAATCCAGTAACCCTGCCAGCCGCTGGCACGCAGGCGCGGATAAACATCGTTGGTATAATCGCCGCCCTGGCAAGTAATAATGATATCCAGCGCACGCAGCGCCTCAATATCAAAGGCATCCTGCAGCGTACCGGCTGATTGACCGCCAATCGCCGGCGCCGCCTCTCCGTGCTGCGAGGTGGAGAAAAAAACCGGACGAATAACATCAAAGTCGCGCTCTTCAGTCATACGCTGCATCAGTACTGAGCCGACCATACCGCGCCAGCCGATTAAGCCTACAGATTTCATTTATTGCCTCTTTAGCGGACGAAACACCAGCTGAGACCCTCAGCTGGACAGGCGAACATTAACCGAAATTCATGCTGAAAACAGAGCTGAAAGGGGCTAGGGCAAAAAGCCGCGCCTTATTTCGGGATATACGATTTACTAATGGGTATCAACTCTACAAAATGCTGCACTTCTGGCAAGTGAATTAATTCGATAGCGCTACGATTTTCAGCAGTAGCGCTAATAACCGCCTGAGCGGGCGATCACGCAGAGTAATACAAATGACTGAAATGATTTCGGCAACCATATTATTATTGTTAATCATGGATCCGCTGGGCAATCTGCCGATATTTATGTCGGTGCTCAAGCATCTTGAACCCAAAAGACGGCGCGTGGTGCTAATCCGCGAAATGTTGATCGCGCTGGCTCTGATGCTGCTGTTTCTGTTTGCCGGTGAAAAAATTCTGACCTTCCTTAATCTGCGCACCGAAACGGTGTCGATTTCCGGCGGCATTATTCTTTTCCTGATCGCCATCAAAATGATTTTCCCTTCGCATGAAAGCAATGCCAGCGGCCTGCCGGTGGGTGAAGAGCCCTTTTTGGTGCCGCTGGCGATTCCTCTGGTGGCCGGGCCGTCGCTGCTGGCAACGCTGATGCTGCTGTCACATCAATATCCTAACCAGATGTCTTATCTGGTACTGGCGCTGCTGTTTGCCTGGGGAATAACGGTGGCGGTGCTGCTGATGTCAGGGCTGTTTATTCGTCTGCTGGGCGAGAAAGGGGTCAATGCGCTGGAGCGTTTGATGGGCTTGATTCTGATTATGCTGGCGACGCAGATGTTTCTGGATGGCATTCGCGCCTACATGAAGTTGTAAAACGGCGGGCGACCGAGCGTCGCCCGCGCATGATGTCAGGAGAGCAGCGTAAAGGCGATCATGCCGATTACCGCGCCGACCGTACCGAGAATGGTCTCCATCAGCGTCCAGGTTTTCAGCGTTTCACCTTCGGTGGCGCCGGTAAAGCGGCCAAACAGCCAAAAACCGGCGTCGTTAACGTGGCTCAGCACAATGGAACCGCCGCCAATACAGATCGACAGCGCCGCCATCTGCGCGCCGTTGTAGTGCAGCGGCTCAATCACCGGCATCACTAACCCCACCGCGGTCAGACAGGCGACCGTGGCCGATCCCTGAATGACCCTGACCGCCGCCGACAGAATAAAGCAGGCCAGCGCGATGGGTAACCCCGCACCGGTCAACGCATGGCCGAGCACCGGGCCAACGCCCGAATCCACCAGCACCTGCTTGAACACGCCGCCTGCACCGATCACCAGCAAAATAATGCCTGCCGGTTGCAGCGCGCTGCCGCAGATTTCCATCACCTTCTCTTTTTCCATACCCTGACGCCCGGCCAGGCCATAAATCGCTACCAGACAAGCGAGCAGAATGGCAATAAACGGATGCCCGATAAACTCCAGCCACTGATACAGCTGCGAGCCTTCTGGGGTAAAGCGTGCGCCGATGGTTTTCAGACCAACCAGCACCAGCGGGAAAAGGATCAGCGAGATGCTGAAGCCAAACGACGGCAGCTTGCTTTCATGCACATCGGGCTGATGATCTTCCGGCGGTGAGCTGAAGGTGACGTGCCGCGCAATCAGGTTGCCGAACAGCGGACCGGCGATCAGCATGCCCGGAATCGCCGCGCAGAGACCAAGCAAAATCATCCAGCCAAAATCGGCATGCATCTGCGATGCCAGCAGCATCGGCGCCGGGCCAGGCAGCAGAAAGGCCGCCGAGGCCGCCACGCCAGCAAACAGTGGAATCACCAGCTTCACCAGATTATCGTGGGTGCGGCGCGCCACGGCAAAGGCGATGCTAATCAGCAGCACCACTGCGACCTCAAAAAACAGCGGCAGTGCGCAGATCAACCCGGCGATGCCCATGGCGTAATGCGCGCGATTCTCGCCAAAAGCGTTGAGCATGCGAATGGCGATTTGATCGACCGCGCCGGTTTCATGCAAGATTTTGCCAAACATCGCGCCCAGCGCGACCACAATCGCCAGAAAACCGAGCGTGCCGCCCATACCTTTTTGCATGGTTTCCGCTATCTGATCCAGCGGCATGCCGGAGAACAGGCCCGCGCCAACCGAGACCATCATCAGCGCCACGAAAGCGTGCAGTCGTGCTTTCATCACCAGAAACAGCAACAACAGTACCGAGCCAGCAGCGGTTAAAATTAGCGTTGCCGTGCTCATGCCTGACCTTTAGCGATCGCGTCCTTGATGGCAGCAACCGTATCGGCCACCACGTTTTGCACGGTTTGGTCGATATCGATGGTCAGCACGTCTGGCTCATCTGCACCCGGCTCTTCCAGCGTAGCGAACTGCGTTACCAGCATCTGCGGCTTGAAAAAGTGCCCTTTGCGCGCACGCAGGCGGGCTTCAATGGTGTCGAAATCGCCTTTCATGTAGATAAATTTCAGGTTGTGATTGCCCTGACGCAGGATGTCGCGGTACTGCTTTTTCAGTGCTGAGCAGACGATAATCGAGATTGGCTGGGTGCGCTGCATGGCAAACGCTGCATCATTTAGCGCCTGTAACCATGGCTGGCGATCTTCATCATTCAAGGGATGGCCATCAGCCATTTTCATGATATTGGCGCGCGGATGCAGGAAATCACCGTCAAGAAAGGCGGTGCTGAGTTGGTGCGACACGTCGCTGGCCACGACGGATTTGCCGCTGCCTGAAACGCCCATCAGGATAAAGACGTGATGCGGCGGTAGATATGTGGACATAGAGGTTTTCTCCGGCGAAGGTTTTATGCAATGTTACCGATAACAATATGAACAGCATTGTCAGGAGGTGCGCAAAGCGTAGCAACCGTTCAGCGGTGAAAAGTACGAAAGTGTGAGCCAGCTCGTAAAACTGGCAAATTCAGATGCTGCCACCTTCAAGAATAGAAAAGCCGATATCGCAGGGCTGCGGTTTACTGGTATCGCCCGCGATGCGCGCCAGCAGCATGGTAGCGGCCTGTTCGCCCATCTGCTCACGTGGCGTTAATACCGTGGCCAACCGCGGATTGACCACCTGGCAAATATCATGGCCATGAAAACCGGCAATCGCCATATCCTGAGGAACCTGTAATCCCAGTCGCTGACACTCAAACATGGCGCCGACCGCCAGATCGTCGTTGGTACAGAACAGGCTATCGGTTTCAGGATGGCGACTGCGCGCCTCATGCAGCAGCATTGCTCCAGCTGAGAAGGACGACGCTTTCTCCATCATCACGCTGTGCGGCGTCAGCCCCGCTTCCCGCATCGCCTGCTCATAGCCCTGCTGCTTTTGCAGCGTGCGTTCATCCAGACGGGCGCCGAGATAAACGGTGTGCCGATAACCTTTGCGCAGGATCGCCTGCGTCATCTGTCGCGCCGCCTCAATATTGTTAAACCCCACCGCCATATCCAGGCACGGCGACAGGCTGTCCATCATCTCAATCACCGGAATGCCGGCGGTTTCCAGCATGCGCAGGCTGCCAGGCGTATGGCTACGTTCGGTGAGGATCACGCCATCGATGTTCCAGCCGAGCAAGGAACGCAGCTGTAATTCCTCTTTCTCCGCGTTATAGCCAAAGTGCGCCACCAGCGTTTGATAACCCGCCGCGTCGGTGACCGTTTCAATGCCGCGCAGCACATCGGCAAACACCTGATTGGTTAATGACGGCAGCAGCACGCCGATGGCGCGGCTGGTGGCATTAGAGAGCATGTCAGGCGCGCGATTGGGAATGTATCCCAGCTCATCCAGCGCCGCGGCAATCTTATCGCGCAGCGCAAAAGAGACCTGCTCAGGATTACGCAGATAGCGACTAACCGTCATTTTGGTGATGCCCACGCGATCGGCGACATCCTGCAACACAGGTCTTTTTTTCTTCATCGGAATCAGGCAGCTAAAGAAGTGATGGGCTGAGTCTATCAAAAAAGCGCGAGAACGCCTGTAAGAGAAGGTGGTTATCGACGGCAAATGCAGGGCAAAAAAAAGCCAGCGCAAGGCTGGCAAGAAATACTGGAAGCAATGTGAGCAATGTCGTGCTTTCACAGACGGCCAGCAGACCGGCTGAGAACGCAGAGCAATAATAATCATTATCATTCGCGTCTGTAAAGTTCTTTATGCGAATAGTTTTCATTTCGCGTTTACCATCACACGCGAATGTAATGAAGTGTCGTTTCAGGACCATTCGGGACGCTTCTTAACGCACCCCTTTAACGTTCTGAACAAGGATGTGCCACAGACGCATCATCATCTGATGCGCTTAATAAGGAACATCTCATGAAAAGAAACACTTTTAATCGCCCCACCCCCCAGGAAAACCAGACCAACCGCTTTGAGCAACTGGCTATCGCGGCGCCGGTCATCAGCACCATTTATGAAAGCTCTGGCAGTCCATTAATGCCGGTCGGTGATGGCGTCACCTCCACCGATTCCACGCCAGTTTTTGAAGGCACCGCAGCGCCATACAGCCTGGTTTCGATCTGGGCTGATGGCGTCAAAGTTGGCGAAGGCTATGCCAATCAGTTCGGCATCTTTAATTTTGAAATCACTACGCCGCTGCTTGCCGGACCTCAGCTGATTTCTGCTCGCGCCGAGTTGAATAACGAAACCAGCCCCTCTTCAGCGCCGCAGACGGTCATTTTCTGGAATGGCGAAGGCACTGTTGATCCAGTCCCGCCGGTTGAACCACCTGTTGAGCCGCCGGTCGATCCGCTGCCGCCGGTAGAACCACCGGTTGATCCACTGCCGCCGGTTGAGCCGCCAGTGGAGCCCACGGTGCCTTTCATTGCGCCGGGCGTTTACAACGTGGTCGATAACCAGGGTCCACGTCAGGGTCGCCTGCAGAACGGCACCTCTACCGATGATGCATCGCCAACCTTGTACGGCCACGCCGATCGCAATGCGCTGGTTTATATCTTCGATAATGGCCAGCCAGCCGGTTCCGTGCAGGCCGATCGCAACGGTATGTGGAGCTATGAACCCGCTCTGAACAACGGCGAACATACGCTGACCTTTGGTGGCATCGACAGCACCGGTGAAATGCGTATCAGCCCGGAAAGCTTTGCGCTGACCGTAGCCGCTCCGGTAGCCGCAGCTATCATCGGCGCGCTGAACGATGCGGGCGACAATGTCGGTGCGCAAACTGACGACAGCCGTCCAACCCTGTTCGGCACCGGCGCGCCAAACGGCACGGTGTTTATCCTTGATAACGGCCGCATGCTTGGCACCGCCCCGATCAATGAAAAAGGCGAATGGTCGTTCACGCCAGACGCAGATCTTGTGGCAGGCGATCACAGCTTCTACATCGAAGTGGCTGGCGCGGATGGCTCCTTCAGCTTCGCACCACAACCTCTGGAACTGAACATTGTGAACGGCGAACTGCCGCCGGTAGAACCACCGGTCGATCCATTGCCGCCTGTTGAGCCACCGGTCGATCCATTGCCGCCAGTTGAGCCACCGGTCGATCCGTTGCCGCCAGTTGAGCCACCGGTCGAACCGCCGGTTGATCCACTGCCGCCGGTAGAACCAGAGCAGCCTGCGCCAGAGCTTTCTGTACCGGTCATTGAGGGCGCGTATGACAACCGTAGCGGTGAGGACGTACGCATTGAAGACGGTCTCACGCAAGATTCAACGCCTGTGCTGAAGGGTACCGCGGATCCTTTCGCCATTGTCGGCCTCTTTGATGCGTCCAATAACCTGGTTGCACTGACCGAGGCGAATGCTCAGGGCGAATGGGCAGCTGAACTGCCGGGAGTCGGCGGCAACCAGTTCTATGCAAAATCGATGGATCCTGACAATTACAGCAATAGCAGCGAAGCCAGCGACCCTATCGAAATCTTTTTTGATTTCTCTGGTGCCGTTACCCCCTTCTCTACCGAAACGCTGCTGCAGGACGGCAACGAACTGCTGTTCCCGCAGGAAGAGAACGCTGTTGGCACCACGCAGCCCACTGAGCCGATGGCTTACGCGCCGGTGAATACAGGTCTGATTCAACAGGATCTGGACGATACCACCACCTGGTAACCGTCATAAATTGTGCAGCGGCATATAACCCACTGCACACAGAGCAGGGCGTTGCGCCCTGCTTATCTGGCCATGTTTTCATGGCCTTTTTTATATCCGCAATCAGGAAGAATCAAAAAAAACCATTGATAATATTAATATCACCCCTGCCTTAATACCCCCCTCACCTTACCGTTTCAGGACGCTTCTCAGGGCATTCAAAAAACAGTTAATCGACTATGGCCCGGCACCATCCCTCTAAAAATATCCTCAATAAGGAAGTTTATGAACAAATCAATAAACGCTCCACGCACTGGCACAATACCTCATACCGACAGACTCCCTGTGCGCGATCTGCTGGCGTCCTCCATGACTGCGGCTCTTTATAATGATAATGGTTCAGGCGCCACCGTTGAGCGCCTGCAGCAGGCAGCTGCGCACGACGTTGCACAGGAGATCGCTCTCGCGGTAAGCATCAAGCATGCCGAAGATGATGTCGGCCCTGAAACCGGCGATTTATCAGCGCGCCAGTACACCGATGACAGCCAGCCGACGTTGCAGGGTGCCGGTACGCCAAACGCCATTGTGAAGATTTATACCGAACGTGGCCTGCTCGGTTCCGTTCAGGTGAATGAAAACGGTGAATGGCGTTTTACGCCAGAAATAGCGCTGCCGCCGGGCGTGCACCGCTTTCGCCCGGTTATCAGCCATCCTGATGCCGACAATTCACTCTCCGGTGCCTGGTTTGAGTTGACGGTGATTGCACCGGTGCCGCTGACGCCGGAAATCATGGACGTGCGCGACAATGAAGGACGTAGCAGTTGGCTCAACAGTGGCGCGACCACCGATGACACCACGCCAACCTTTACCGGCTTTGTCGATGCCCCAGGCATGACTATCCTGGTACGCGATCACGGCAAAGTGACAGGTTCTGTTGAAGTGGAAGAATATGGCGACTGGACCTATACGCCGAATCCGCCGCTGGAAGCCGGCAGCCACAGCCTGACGTTTGAAATCATTGATAGCCAGGGCAACGTGCATGCCAGCGCGCCTTTTATCCTGCAGATAACACCGCCAGTGAGTGCTCAAACCGCGGGTGCCGATGAGCAGACTGATAAAATTATTGAAGCGGCGGAGGCTGCCGCTAAAGCCGCCGCTGAGCAGGCCGCCGCGGTGGAGGCTGCCGCTAAAGCCGCCGCTGAGCAGGCCGCCGCGGCGGAGGCTGCCGCTAAAGCCGCCGCTGAGCAGGCTGCCGCGGTGGAGGCTGCCGCTAAAGCCGCCGCTGAGCAGGCCGCCGCGGTGGAGGCTGCCGCTAAAGCCGCCGCTGAGCAGGCCGCCGCGGCGGAGGCTGCTGCTTCGGCAAGCAGCGCGTCAGGTGAGGGCTCAAAGCTGGTGCCGTTGACTTCGCAGATACCGACCATTGACTCCATTCATGATGGCCAGGGTCGACAGGGTCTGGTTGCACCAGGCGGAACCAGCGACGATACGATGCCGACGCTGCGTGGCCAGGGCGAACCGGGCGCGACGATCGTCGTACGCGATCTTGCTACCGGCGATTCTGCTGAGGTGAAGGTGGATAGCGAGGGCTGGTGGGCCTGGAAGCCGGTGGCTTCACTCAGCGAGGGTGAGCACATTTTCACCGTGGTCGGCATTGATGAAAATGGCGATGAATATGGCGATGTCAGTGCGCTTTTCCCGATCAACATCGTTCACCCCACCGACAACGGTATTACCTCGGTGACCGATGATGTTGGCGACACTGAAACCCTGCTGGCCGGCGCACAAACCGACGATGCCCGCCCTACGCTGCACGGCTTTGGCTTACCTTATGGCGACATCTGGATCTACGACAATGGTCGTCTGCTGGGATCGGGCATAATTAACGGCAAAGGCGAATGGAGCTTTACCCCGGAGCAGCCGCTGTCAGAGGGCATCCACCAGTTCAGTGCCATGTCCACCGACCTGTATTCCGGTGCCAGAACGCCATCCAGCCCGACGTTTGAACTGGAGATTGTGCCGGTCGCCGTGGTGCCGGAAAATATCAATCGGCGCTCACTGCTGCAGGAAGCCGACGCGCCGCTGTTCGCTGAAGCTGAACCGGCCCTCAGCACCACGCAGCCCGCTGAGCCTGTCGGCTTTGTTCCGGCATCCCCCTCGCTGCTGCAAACCGAAGAGATCGCGTTGCCTCTTTATTAATTCTTTTTCTGTCCCTTCTCCAGCGTGATCCACGCCGGATACCTGCAAAGAGCCATGATGACCATGGCTCTTTTTTTATCTGCTTTTCCCGGATGGCTGCAGCCAGCGCAAACCAATAACGCATTGATAAACGCATAAATGAGATCGGCAATAATTTCTGCTGACGTAAATAAACGTCAGTCTCACGGGCTTCAAGACGCTTCTCAGGGCATTAGCAAAAATGGTGCACCACTATGGCCATCAGCTTTACCCCTCTGAAAAAAATCCTAAACAAGGAAGCGTATGAAAGACTCAACCCACATTACTGACACAGCGCACGACGCCGATGCACGCAGTGGCCTGTTTACCTCACCGGTGATTACCGAAATCTACAATGACTCCGGCACCGCCATTGGCCCGGTCATTCCGGGCAGAGTAACCGATGACCCAATGCCACGGTTCACCGGCACCGCCGCACCGGGCAGCCTGGTCGAAATTTTTTCCTGGAGCACAAAGCTGGGCGAAGGCTACGCTGACGAAAATGGCCGGTTTAGCTTTGTCAGCACCACGCCATTCGCTGCCGGTGGTCAGTTGATTTCTGCTAAATCGACGCAGAGCAACGGAGACGAAGCGCGCTCAGAAGTCATCTCTCTTAGTTTCCTGCCGCTTAAGCATCCAGTCGATCCCGATCAGCCGGTAAACCTCGAACCCACGATTTCCAGACCGGTAATTGAAGGCATTTACGATAACCGCAGCGGCGAAAAGCTGATTGAAAATGGCTTTACCGTCGACAAAACGCCGCTACTGAAAGGCACGGCCGATCCGCTGGCGATTGTCTACGTAACCAACTTTTTTGGGCAGCCTGTGGGCAGCATTCAGGCCAGTGCTGAGGGCGAATGGGAGCTGGAAGTCGACATCAATCGTGGCAGCCCGTTCAAGGCGATTGCGGTTGATGCGGATAATCCAGCTAACGTCAGCTACAGAAGCGAACTCGTTCACCTCCGGCTTCAGTCAGAAAGTGCGCCGTTGATTGAATCGGTTTACGACAATGTTGGCGCAACAGGCTACGTTGACCAGGATGGAGTTACTGATGATCCGCAGCCCGTCATTAGCGGCACAGCCGATCCTCACAGCCTGGTAGAAATTTTCCTGTCAGGCACGTCCGTGCTACTTGGTCAGGGTTACGCCGACGAGAACGGGCACTTCAGCTTTACCATTACCGAACCGCTGGCGTCGGGTTCAAATACGTTTTACGCCATCAGTTCCTTCGATGGTGTCAGCAGCCCTCCTTCTGACCCGTTTAGCCTGACCTACACACCGCAATCAGAACTACCGGATACGTTCATTCCGCCGTATGCGCTGCAAGCCGCGATTGATGAGCCAGCCAACGACGTGATTGGTAACGACGGCACCACCACCGACGTCACGCCAACGCTAACCGGTAAGGCCAACGCTTTCGCCACGGTGATTATTCGCATCAATGACATCGTGGTTGATGAAGTGGTGGCCAATAAAGATGGCATCTGGATCTTTGAGCCGAAAGCACCGCTGTCGCCAGGCCTAAACATCTTTTCCTTTGCCGCCATGAACAATGGCGTTGAGCAGATTTCTGAAGCAAGCTTTACGCTCAACATTGCCCTCAGGGTCAGCGTCACCTATGCCGACGATAACGTGGGTCTTGATATCGGCGAGCTGTCAGCAGGCCAGAGTATCGATGACAGCCAGCCGACGCTGCATGGTGCAGGCACACCAAACGCCATTGTGCTGATTCGCACCGAACGTGGCCTGCTGGGTTCCGTTCAGGTCAATGAAAACGGCGAATGGAGCTTTACGCCAGAGTCACCGCTGGCACCGGGCGTGCACCGCTTCCGCCCGATTATTACGCATCCTGATTCTGACCAGCCTGTCTCTGGCGACTACTTTGCCCTCACTATCACCACACCGGTCTCGCTGACGCCGGAAATTCTTTATGCTCGCGACGATCAGGGATACAGCAGCTGGCTGGACAGCGGTGACACCACCGATGACGCCACGCCAACTTTCACCGGCTATGTTGATGCCCCTGGCAGAATGGTGATGGTGCGCGACGGCGGCAACGTCATCGGTAGTATCAAGGTCGATCCATTCGGCGACTGGATCTATACGCCCGAGCCTGCACTGGAAACCGGCAGCCACAGCCTGACCTTTGAAATTGTTGATCTCCAGGGCAAGGTACACGCCAGCGAGCCTTTCGTGCTACAGGTTGTGTTGCCGACAGACACCAAAATCCTCTATGCCGATGATAACGTTGGCAGCGTCACCGATGCGCTGAGCAACGGTGGCCGTACCGATGACACCACGCCAACGCTGCACGGCAGCGGCACGCCAAACAGCACGGTGAATATTTACTATAAAGGCCGCCTCTATCTCGGTTCGGCAGAAATCAACGCCGACGGTAAGTGGAGCTTTACCCCTTCCTCGCCGTTGCCAGCGGGCTCGTATGACTTTACCGCGCGCGAAGTGAATGGCAGCGGTCAGGAACAGCCAGCCAGCCCGAATTTCTCCCTGACCATTGCACCGCCGATTGAGTACTTCGCGCCGACCATCAGCAACGTTTACGACAACGTGCTGACGCAGAAATACCTGAGCAACGGCAGCATCACCGATGACACCACGCCGCGCTTCTCCGGACGTGGTACGCCGAACTCCACTATCGAAGTGCGCGACAACGACAAGGTTATCGCCGAGGTACCGGTCGATCGCTATGGCAACTGGAGCTGGACCGCAACCCAGCCGCTGGAAGCCGGCGATTACCGCTTCAGCTTTGTCACCGTCGGCGAGGATGGCCGCGAGTACGCCAGCGCCGACTTTAACCTTGAGATCATCAGCCAGGTTACGGGCCGCATCGACTCTGCCGATGACAACGTCGGCGCGATCACCGATGCGCTGAGCAGCGGCGGACGCACCGATGACACCACGCCAACCCTGAACGGCGTCGGCACGCCGGACGGCATCGTCCGGATTTACGATAACAACCGTCTGATCGGCTCGGCGAAAATCAA
>Ga0308170_10000215_pt1 | contig 93622 bp, 77 predicted proteins | sample PhyBR2_2_FD_202136 | JGI IMG/M metagenome (GOLD analysis project Ga0308170, IMG submission 202136) | Phyllosphere microbial communities from UC Gill Tract Community Farm, Albany, California, United States - DLSLSB.R2 | ecosystem: Host-associated > Plants > Phyllosphere > Unclassified | place... | reverse complement strand
CGTTACACGCCCGAATTCAAGGAAGAAGCAGTCAGGCAGGTGGTCGAGCGGGGCTATGCTGTCCCGGAGGTTGCGGCCCGGCTGGGGGTGTCGGCCCATAGTTTGTACAAGTGGGTCAAGGCCGTGATGCCGACCAAGGATGAAAAGCAAAGTGCCGAATTGGTCGAAGCTAAAAGCGAGATTCTGCGGCTGCGTTCCCAAATGCGCCGGCTCGAAGAGGAGTACGATCTGCTAAAAAAAGCCGCACGGTACTTTTCCAGGGAGCCCGAGTAAAGTACCGGTTCATGAACGAACATCGGCAGGAGTTTTCGCTTGTGCTGATGTGCCGGGTATTGAAAGTGGCCCGTGCTGGGTTTTACCAATGGCTGCACCAACCAGTCTCGCAGCGAGCAAAGGAAGATGCCCGGTTGGTCGAGGTGATTCGTTATTCCCATTCGGCCAGCGGTGGCGTCTACGGTGCTAACCGCGTTTTTCGCGATCCGCGAGAAGCCGGCGAAACATGTGGTCGAAACCGTGTGGCGCGACTCATGCATGTCAACAAGATCAAAGCTGTACGCGGCTACAAAGCGCCTAGAAGGATTGCGGGACGACCTTCGATCATCGCTCCTAATCGACTGAATCGAGAATTTACCGTTGATGCTCCGGATCAGGCCTGGGCACCGATATCACTTATATCCGAACGTGGCAGGGCTGGCTTTACCTTGCCGTCGTGGTCGATCTATTCGCACGCAAGGTCGTGGGTTGGTCGATAAAGCCAACCTTGTCGCGTGAGTTGGCGATCGATGCCTTGTTGATGGCAGTTTGGCGGCGCAAGCCCAAGAATTCAGTCCTCGTGCATTCGGACCAAGGCAGCCAGTATGGCAGCGATGACTGGCGGCGCTTTTGCAAGGCCAATAACCTTGAACCGAGCATGAGCCGGCGTGGAAGTTGTTGGCATAACGCCGTGGCCGAATCGTTTTTTAGCAGTCTGAAAAAAGAACGCATCCGCAAACGTATCTACAAAACCCGAGATTTGGCCTGAGCTGATATCTTCGACTACATCGAAGTCTTTTACAATCGAACCAGGCGCCACAGCCATCTGGGCGGTGTCAGCCCCGAGGCCTTCGAACACGCCTCAACGTGAGGTCGGGATTTGTCTACTGAACTGGGGGCAGTCCATATCGCCACGCCATATGCACGGAACAAGTAGATGACACGCCTCTCCGTGCGAGGCGCTGCGCCACGGTAGCGGCAAAAGCTGCAATGAGCGGCGGCCGCGGCGACCCGCCGGTGCGATAGGCTCGCTGCCGAGCCCCCATGTACTGGTGTTGCAGTCGACGGCTCCTCCATCCAAAAGAAGCGATGTCGGCGCTTGCCGGTACAGCGCCTGCATCGCCCGCGCTCTGCCGCTGGAAGGGGCAAGCTGGCGACCAGGAATTGCTTGCAATGGTCAACGGCGGCCGGTAGGCAAGCTGCCCGAGCGGCGCGAGGCCGGCACGGCGCAATTGTTACGGCCGTGCTGTCGCGCCGGCGCGACGCCCTGGCGCCGATGCCGGCCGCCATCCTTTCAGTCGGGCGCGCCGTGCCCGGCGTGGCAAGAGTCCGTTTTCCAGTAGGCCGAGTGGCGCTGGCGTACCTGCTCCAGATCGGGCGCGAAATCGAGGGCTTTACCGGCCCGCCGCAGCGCCAGGTCGGCATGGCGGCGCGCCGCGGCGCTGGTCGCGGCGTCGCCGCTTGTGCCAATCTCGCCCAGCACGCGCTGTACCCGCAACGCCACCTCCACCAGCTGGGCGCCGTCGCGCCCGATGGCGGTAAAGCCGTCATCGATCATCTCGTCGAGCGCCAGGCCGGGGACCGCGACGCGGTTGCATTCAGGCTCGGGCGGATCGCCAGGGCGGGTGAAGCTGGCGAACAGTCGGTGCAGCGAGCCCAGCACCGCGATCGCGGTGCCCGGGTCATTGACGGCGGGCGAAAGGGCGCGGCACGCGATCTCGGCCAGGACGACGATGCCGAAGCGGGGATCGTCGTCGAACTGGCGCAGCGGCCCGATGGTGAAGGCCTGTTCGATGGCGGCGGCGTCGGGCAGTTCGCCGGCGGCGTCATCGGGCAGCACATGCGCGAGCGGACGCGAGGGAACGATCAGCGCACCCGGGAGAACCGCCAGACTGATCCTTGCCTTGTGTTTGACGGCCAGGCGCTGCAGCGTAGCGATATCGACCTGCTGCAGCGAGCCGATGCGCTCGGAATGCACCGGCCGGCCGGCCGGCGCGCCCAGCAGCGGCACGCCGCCCAGCCAGGGGGCGCTGCGGCGTCGTTCGATCGACTGCAGCGTGGCCTGCTCGACCTTGTCGATGACGGCGCCAAGGCGCCCGAGCCGCGCGATGCTATCGACCCAGCGCACGAACACCAGGACCACGACGACCATGGTCAGCAGCGTCAGGATGAACAGGGTGAACCGGCCCGGCTTGCCGAAATAGTCGTTGGTGGTGGCGCTCAGGGCGATGATGGCGTAAATGAACGCGCCCACGAAGATCGACAGCGCATTCTGCGACACGTCGTCCGCCACGATCAGCGGGAAGGCGCGCGCGGTGGCCGCCTGCCCGGTCGAGGCATACGCCGACACCATCGAGGCGACCGCGAAGGTGGCCACGCCCAGCATGCTCGCGGCGATGATCTTCAACAGATCCATCACCGAGCCCTGGGCGATCTCGGGCACCTTCCAGTCGAGCCCGACGCTGTCCACGACGTGGGCCAGCACGACCCCGCCCAGCGACAGGATGCAGGCAATCAGCGGCTTGACCCACAGGCGCTCGCGCAGGCGGTTGAAGAAGAAATCAAATCGGTTTCGCATAGTCTTCGAGGTAGTTGGCTGGTCCGCAGCGGTGCTGATGATCTGCGGCCGGAACCGCTCCGTCCGGCGCAGGATACAGTGTGTGGCCACGATGGCTGGCCGTCGGTTCGCGAAGGAACGCTGGCGCACAAGCGCCGGCAGCCGCGGTGAACGGGGGCTGTCGAGCGGCGCAAACACAACACATCCACCAATCAAAATTAGTAAATAATCACAAACATTTGTGCAAATGAGATTGTGCATCTAAAATACCCGCTTTCCCGCCGGCGGTGACGACAGTTGCACGGCTTGCGGCCTCGGCGAGGCTGGCTGCCGCATGTGGCGCGGTGATGCGGCAGGCCTTGTGCGCCACACGCATGGCGCCGGCCGATTCGCCCCTGCGGCGCTCTGGTCCGCATTGCGCCGGCCCGCCCTTGCATGGGCGTGGCCGGGTCCATGCTCCTGCACACAGTGCTGCGCTTGACCGCGCCCCGACTGGAGCAATTTCGCATTCTTCGTCCGCTGCGCCGACCAGGACGTCGATGTTGCGCCTGCAACGGCGAGAAGCGCCACATCAACTCAGTGCAAGCGGCCGGGCGCCGGTTGCGAGGTACCCGTTATCGTTCAGGAAATCGACATGCATCCGTATGCCAGCATCCCCCCATGCCACCCCGACCCGCTGCTGGCGCCGTGCGCCGCGCGCTGCAACACGACCAGGACCGCGGCAACGGCCAGTGCGGCCCGCCTGCGCGCCTGTATCGCCGGCCTCATGGTCATGCTGTCGCTTCCGGCCGCGGCCGCGGCCGCGCAAGAGGCCGAAGGGCCGCTGACGGTGGGCGGCGCGATCCGCTTCAATTATGTCCACAAGAGCTGGCAGGACGACTACCGCAGCGGCTTCTTCGGCCTCGACACGGCGCGCCTGGACGTCAACTACGATGACGGCCGGCTGATCGGCTCGGCCCAGTACCGCTACAACAATTTCCCCAAAGGGCAGGGCGGCTACTGGCAGCATTTCCTGCACCACGCTTGGGGCGGGGTGCGCTTTGCCGACAACAGCGAGCTGCATATCGGCGTGGACAAGAATCCCTTCGGCCTGCAGCCGTTTGCCTCGAATAACTTTTACGAATCGATCGCCTTCTATGCCGGACTGGAAGACAAGTACGACCTGGGTGTGACCTATGCGAGCCGACCCGGTCCGGTCGAATGGCAGCTGGGCTTTTTCCCGCGTGACGGTGGTTCCTACGGCGGCGGCGGCAACACGGCGGGCGCGTCGAACCGCTATTCGTACAATATCGTCGCCGACGACGCCGAGCAGGGCTACGGCACCGGCCAGACCGATCGCGAGCGCAATACCGTGGTCGGGCGCGTCGCGTGGCAGGTCGGGCCGGATAAGAAGCACGAGCTCGGTGTGTCCGGGTTGCTGGGCGAGATCGACAACGGCCGCGGCGACGATACCCGGCGCTACGCCACGGCGCTTCACTACCGCGGCAACTTCGGCCGGGTGGGCGTCATGCTCCAGGCAACGCGCTACCGCTATCGCACCGCGCACGATGCCAGCCAGACCTACGGCGGGTTCGACCCCAACAGCTTCGTCATCCTGGGCGGCTTCGGTTATCCGTTCCCGGTGGCATCGGCCGGCGACATCCGGATCGCCAATATCAGCTACGCGATTCCCGGCAGGTTGGGGCCCTTCACCGACTTCAAGATCTACAACGACTACTCCGACCTGCACAAGCGAAACGGCGCCTACAAGGATTCCGTGCAAAATGTTACCGGGGTCAGCTTCTCGTCGGGGAAGTGGGCGTTCTATGCCGATGTCATGCTCGGCAAGCACCATCCCTACCTGTCGCCCGACCTCGGCGGCCTGGCCGCGACCGCGACCGAGCACAGCGGCTTTACGCGCAGGATCAACCTGCAGGCTGGTTATTATTTCTGACGGCCTGGGCCGTCATGACTCACCCGAAGAAAGGTTAAAGGATGTCTTCTCCCCTGCCTGACCAGGCCAATGAGGATCAACGCCGTGCATGGATACAGGTGAATCCTCCGGTATTCTTCATCTCGGCCGCGCTGATCCTGGTATTCGCCGCCGCCTCCGCGCTGTTTCCGCAACGCGTCGGTAGCGCCTTCGATGCGCTGCAGGCCGGCATCATCCGTGATTTCGGCTGGTTCTATATCCTGGCCGTCGCCTTCTTCCTGGTCTTCGTCATCTTCCTCATGATGAGCCGCTATGGCGACGTCAGGCTCGGCGCCGACGATAGCGAACCCGAGTACAGCTACCTGTCCTGGTTCGCCATGCTCTTCAGCGCCGGCATGGGCATCGGCCTGCTGTTCTTCGGCGTCGCCGAACCGATCCAGCACTACGCCCTGCCGCCGGTGGGCGAGGGGCGCACGATCGAGGCGGCGCGCGAGTCGATGGTGCTGACCTTCTTCCACTGGGGCCTGCATGCCTGGGCGATCTACATCGTGGTCGGACTGGCGCTGGCCTACTTCGCGTTCCGGCGCGGCCTGCCACTCACGCTCAGGTCGAGCCTGTTCCCCCTGATCGGCAACCGGATCCATGGCCCGATCGGGCATGCCATCGATATCTTCGCGGTGCTTGGCACGATGTTCGGGGTGGCGACGTCGCTCGGCTTCGGCGTGTTGCAGGTCAATGCCGGTTTCGCCCACCTGTTCGGCCTGCCGGTCACGCCGCAGGTCCAGATCATCCTGATCGCGGCCATCACGGGCCTGGCGACGCTGTCGGCCGGCACCGGCCTGAACAAGGGCGTCAAGCGCCTGTCGGAACTGAACATCATCCTCGCGATCGCGTTGCTGCTGTTCGTGCTCGCGGCCGGCTCGACCGTATTCCTGCTGTCGGCGTATGTGCAGAACATCGGCAGCTACCTGGGCGCGGTCGTGCAGCGCACGTTCCGGATGTACGCCTACGAACCCAATTCCTGGCTCGGCAGCTGGACCTTGTTCTACTGGGGCTGGTGGATTTCCTGGTCGCCGTTCGTGGGCATGTTCATCGCCCGCATTTCGCGCGGCCGCACCATCCGCGAATTCGTCGGCGGCGTGCTGCTGGTGCCGGTGCTGTTCACCTTCCTGTGGATGACCGTGTTCGGCAACACCGCCATCGCGCTTGACCTGGGCGGCGTCGCGCCGATCGTGCAGACCGTCGCCAGCAATCTGCCGGTGGCCCTGTTCGAGGTGCTCGAACATTTGCCGTTTTCGGCCATTACGTCAGGACTGGCAACGCTGCTGGTGATCACGTTCTTCGTCACCTCGGCCGATTCGGGCGCGCTGGTGATCGACATGATCACCTCGGGCGCCGCGCCCAACCCGCCGCTCTGGCAGCGCGTCTTCTGGGCCTGCTGCGCCGGCCTGGTGGCCGCGGTGCTGCTGCTGGCCGGTGGACTGCAGGCGCTCCAGACCGCCGCGATCGCCAGCGCGCTGCCGTTTGCGGTGATCATGATCTTCATGTGCTACGGCCTGCTGCGCGCATTGCAGACCGAGTCGAAGGGCGCGCCGATCGACCTGTCCAGCACCACCGACGCCTCGCCCATGGTGGATCTGAGTTGGCAGCAGCGCCTGTCGAGCATCACCAGTTTCTACGACCAGCGCGAGATCGCGGCCTTCCTCGGCGCCACCGGGCGCCCAGCGCTCGAGGCGGTGGCAGCCCAGTTCCGCGAAAGCGGCCTGGCGCCGGCTGTGCGGGAGAACGATGGCCGGATCGCGCTGCATGTGCCGCACGGCGATCGTGGCGAATTCCACTACACGATCCGCGCGCGCAGCTTCCGCTCGCCCAGTTTTGCCTGGACCGAGTCCGAGGGCCGCTCCGGCGACAGCCGTCACTACCGCGCCATGGCGACCGGCGCCGAAGGCGAGCAGCATGACGTGACCGGCTATACGCGCGACCAGCTGATCCATGATTTGCTCAAGCGTTACGCCCAGTTCCGCCATGCGCGGCGCTTGCCCTGAAGGGCGGGGGCCGTGCGAGCGCGCTGGTCCGGCGTACCGCCGCGGCACCCGCCATCACACGTCCGGCACGGGCCGCATGCCAGTAGTGCAGGCAACGCGCTACGGTATAATGATGCCAGGGTGATCATACGTCGTGCGTATGACAGGACGTGCGTTGGTCGGGCCGCCGCGCAGACTAGCTGCGTCCGTGCCCATGCCATTGTCCTGCCATATCGCCACCTGCCGTAGGGTTGTGGCGACTCCCTTCACTCCCGGTTCCGGTCGCGCTAGCGGCCGCGATCCTGTCGCCGCACTCTGTGCGATCGACAGCTCCTGATCCATTTGCCGCCCGACCGAGCGCCATGCCAGCGGCAGGCGCATGCCTTTCGCCATGCACCGTGGCGGACCTACTTCCATTGCGGCATCCTGATGCCGGACCATCATGCGTATCGAAAAAAAGCTCTCGAAAACCTTCAATGAATTCATGCAGTCGGGCAAAGCCGGCGGCATTCTATTGATCCTTTGCACGCTGGTATCGCTGGCGCTCGCCAATTCCGCGCTCGGTCCGGCGTACCTGGGCTTCTGGCACAGCTACGTTGCCGGCCTGAGCATCGAGCATTGGGTCAACGATGCCCTGATGGCCATCTTCTTCCTGCTGATCGGCCTCGAGCTCAAGCGCGAGCTGTACAACGGCGAGCTGTCCGACCTGCGCAACGCCATGCTGCCGATCGTGGGCGCGGTCGGCGGCATCGCCATTCCCGCGCTGATCCACTTCATGTTAAATCGCGGCACCGTCACCCAGGCCGGCATCGGCATCCCGATGGCCACCGACATCGCCTTTGCCCTCGGCGTGCTGAGCCTACTTGGCAAGCGGGTGCCGGCCTCGCTCAAGGTGTTCCTGGCCGCGCTGGCCGTCATGGACGACCTTGGCGCCATCATCGTGATCGCCGTGTTCTACACGACCAAGCTCTCCTTCGCCTACCTGCTGGCGGCGCTGGGCGTGTTCGCGGTCCTGTTCCTGATGAAGCGCATGCTGCGCGTGATGGCGCTCGCCCCCTACCTGCTGGGCGGCGCGCTGATGTGGTACCTGATGCTGCAGTCCGGCGTGCACGCGACCATCGCCGGCGTGCTGCTGGCCTTCGCGATTCCCTATTCGGCCATCGAGGACGACGCCGAATCGCCCTCGCACCGGCTCGAACACGTGCTGCACAAGCCGGTCGCCTTTTTGATCCTGCCGATCTTCGCGCTGGCCAACACCGGCATCGTGGTTGGCGCCGGCTGGGCCCAGGAACTGCTGTCGACCAACAGCCTCGGCATCATGCTGGGGCTGGGCGTCGGCAAGCCGGTCGGCATCGTGGCGGCCACCTTCGCAGCGGTCGCGCTCGGGATCTGCCGCCTGCCGCTCGACCTCGCCTGGCGCCACATCCTCGGCGCCGGCCTGCTGGGAGGCATCGGCTTCACGATGTCGATCTTCATCACCAACCTGGCGTTCATTGGCCAGGCCGAGGTGATCAACGCGTCCAAGATGGCCATTCTGCTAGCGTCGTTCGGCGCCGGCCTGGTGGGCTTTGTCTGGCTCAAATTCCTGGGTGCGCCGCTTGCGTCGGATCCCGATCCGGATACCATGGACTTCGACAGCGCGCCGGCGCGCTGAAGGAGCTGCCGGGCGACCCATGAAGACCATCATTCATCCGGCCAGGGCGGTGGCCCTGGGTTTCCTGCTCACGATCCTGTTCGGCACGGTCCTGCTGGCGCTGCCGGCGGCGCGTGCCGGCGCCACGCCCGCGCCCCTGTTCACCGCCTTCTTCACCGCGGTGTCGGCGGTGTGCGTGACCGGCATGGTGACAGTCGATACCGGCACCTACTGGTCGACCTTCGGGCAGTCGGCGATCATGCTGCTGTTCCAGATGGGCGGCTTCGGCATGATGACGGCGGCGACCCTGCTCGGCCTGATGGTCAACCGCTCGCCGCGCCTGCGCGCACGCATGATGACCCAGACCGAAACGCGCTCGCTGGCGCTGGGCGACGTTGCCGGCATCGCGCGCGTGGTGCTGGTGGTGACGCTCGTGACGCAGACGCTGATCGCCGCCGTTCTCATGCTCAGGCTGCACTACGGGCATGGCCTGGCTTGGCAAGAGGCCGCCTGGTCGGGGCTGTTCCACGCCGTCTCGGCCTTTAACAACGCCGGCTTCTCGATCCATGCCGATGGCCTGATGCGCTACGCCGACGACGCCCTGGTCCTGGTGCCGATCATGCTGGGATTTATGGTCGGCGGCATCGGCTTTCCCGTGCTGCACGACCTGCGTCAGCGCAGGGGCGATGCGCGCCGCTGGTCGCTGCATACCAAGCTCACCCTGAGCGGCACTGCCGTGCTGCTGCTTGGCGGTTTTCTGGCCGTGCTGTTTTTTGAATGGGACAATGCGCAGACACTGGGGCCGCTGGGCGTGGCCGACAAGATGCTCAACAGCCTGTTCATCTCGGCGGCGGCGCGCACCTCGGGTTTCAACACCGTCGACATCGCGGCGCTGCATCACGAGACCTGGGCCCTGCATTATTTTCTGATGTTCATCGGCGGCGGCAGCGCCAGTACCGCCGGCGGAGTCAAGGTGGCCACCGTGGTGGTGCTGTTCCTGCTGGTGCTGGCCGAAGTACGCGGACAAAGCGATACCGAAGCCTACGGACGCCGGGTCGGCGCCTCGGCCCAGCGCCAGGCCATCACGGTGCTGGTGCTGGGCAGCGTGCTGGTGGCGTCCGGCACCGTGGTGCTGCTGCGGCTCACCGATTTTCCAACCGACCAGATCATTTTCGAAGTTATCGCCGCCTTCAGCACGGCCGGCCTGTCCACCGGGATCACCGCGCAATTGCCGGTGTCCGGGCAGCTGGTGCTGCTTGTGCTGATGTTTTTTGGCAGGGTGGGCACCATCACGCTGGCGACCTCGCTGGTGCTGGGGGAGCGCCGCATGCCTTACCGTTATCCCGAGGAGCATCCAATTGTTGGGTAGAATTTTTACGGAGCAGTTCGCCTTTTCTGCGAGCGACAGCGTGGTGGTCATCGGCCTGGGCCGTTTTGGCGGCGCCGTGGCCCAGTCACTGGTACGGCTGGGGCACGATGTGATGGGGATCGACCGCAAGGAAGACCTGGTGCAGCTCTGGGCGGACCGCCTCACGCACGCGGTGCAGGCCGATTCCACCAACGAGAACGTCATGCTGCAGCTGGGCGTGGCCGATTTCTCGCACGCGATCGTCGCCATCGGCTCGGACCTGGCGGCCAGCCTGATGACCCTGATGGTGCTGACCGAACTGGGCATCAAGGACATCTGGGTCAAGGCGATGACGCCGGAGCACGGCCAGATCGCCCAGCGCATCGGCGCCCACCACGTCATCTATCCCGAAGCCGACATGGGCGAGCGCGTGGCCCACCAGATCACCGGGCGCATGATGGATTTCATCGAGTTCGACGATGGCTTCGGCATCGCCAAGATTCGTGCGCCGCGCCATACCCACCACCAGTCGCTGGCCGAGTCGCATGTGCGCTCGCGCTTCGGCGTGACCATTGTGGGCGTCAAGCGCGCCAACGAAGACTTCCAGCACGCCCAGCCCGAAACGCGGGTGTTGCCGGCCGACCTGCTGATCGTGTCGGGTCCGACCAGGAAGATCGAAGAGTTTGCCCGTGGAGAAAAGAAGGGCGGACGCTGAGGGCGTTATATCCAGAAAGTACGCGGCAGTTCAGTGAACTCAACACGAAGCGGTGACAGCGCCATCTTTTTCGACCCCGCCGGCATGGGTGAACTCCACCATTTGCCGCCATTGTCGACGAAGAAAACAGGGTGGTCCTGCAGGATGAAGTCGGCGCGGTCGCCGTCTTCCCCCAGCGCGGTCGCCCCCCACGCCGAACAGCTTGAAGCTGATGCCCAGGAGCAAGTAAAGGTCGGGCGGCGTGGGCGCGGTGTCGCTCGGAAACCGCATCCACGCGGCCAGTTTGTGGTGCGCGAAGACGCCGACTCCGCAACGCTTGCGGCATGGACTCCCTTAACTTTATGTTACCAGTCCAAAAATGAAGAGCGCAAGACCATCCTGGTCAGCGCCACCAGGGTACTGCAAACTGGGGCGCAGCAGATAAAGGCTGGCTCATGGTCCGGGACCTGTTCGCCAAGGCGGCATGCTGCCGCAACCGGAACCGGTTTGTTGCTAAAGGACAACGAACCGTATCTGAACAGTAAGCAATTGCCTGTTTCGATTGAATTCACGGCAGCACATCGTCGTCCACTGGTAATCTCGTTGCATCGTGGAAATTCTATAGAAAATGGCGCCGCCGATGGCCGCTCCATGCCGCCATCCACCCACATCCCATCAGAATAACAATGACGCCATCCGCCATCACCGTTTCTATCGACAGCCGCCTCGACCTGGCCCACGCCGCCCTCGACGCCATCCAGCGCACCCAGGCCGTGGTCGAATTCGACATGAAGGGCCATGTCCTGCACGCCAACCAGAACTTCCTCGACGCCATGGGCTACACGCTTGCCGAGATCGTGGGCCGCAATCACCGCCTGTTCTGCGCCGCCGACTACGTTGCTTCCGAGGCGTACGAGCTGTTTTGGGAAACGTTGCGCAGCGGCCATCCGGGCCAGGGCGAATACATGCGGCTCGGGCGCGACGGCGTGCCGGTGTGGCTGCAGGCGGCCTACAACCCGGTGTTCGATGGCGAGGGGCGGCCGGTCAAGGTGATCAAGTTCGCCACCGACATCACCCGGTCCAAACTGCAGCAGGCCGAAAACGCGGCCAAGATCGACGCCATCGACCGCGTGCAGGCCGTCATCGAATTCAGCCTCGACGGACGCATCCTGCATGCCAACCCGATGTTCCTGGACACGCTCGGCTACTCGCTCGACGAGCTGCGTGGCCAGCACCACCGCTTGTTCTGCGACCCGGCCTACGCCGCCTCGCCCGAATACGCGCTGTTCTGGGCTCACCTGGGCACTGGCGAAGTACACGCCGGCCAGTTCAAGCGCCGCCACAAGACCGGACGCGAAGTCTGGATCAGCGCATCGTACAACCCGGTGTTCGGCGCCGACGGCAAGCCGTGCAAGGTCATCAAGTACGCCACCGACATCACCGCCCAGACCCTGCGCAACGCCGACTACGAAGGCAAGAGCCAGGCAATCGACCGGGTGCAGGCGGTGATCGAGTTCGACCTGCAGGGCCGGGTCTTGAGCGCGAACGCCAATTTTCTCGACGCCATGGGCTATAGCCTGGACGAGATCCGCGGCCAACACCACCGCATGTTCTGCGACCCGGTGCTGGCCGGCTCGCCCGAGTACCTGGCGTTCTGGGATCGCCTCGGGCGCGGCGAATTCAATGCCGGCGAATACCGCCGCGTGACGCGCGCCGGCAACGAAGTCTGGCTGCTGGCGTCGTACAACCCGATCTTCGACGCCGACGGCAAACCGATCAGGATCGTCAAGTTCGCTACCGACATCACGGCGCAGAAGCGCCAGGACACCGAAATCAAGGGCAAGCTGGAATCGATCGGGCGCTCGCAAGCCGTGATCGAATTCGACATGCGCGGCAATGTGCTGAGCACCAACGACAACTTCCTGCGCACCATGGGCTACACGGCAGATGAAGTGGCCGGCGCCCATCACAGCATGTTCTGCGATCCGGCATTGGTGAAGAGCGCCGGCTACCGCCATTTCTGGGCCAACCTGGCGCAGGGCCAGTTCCAGTCCGGCCGCTTCCAGCGCCGCGGCAAGCACGAGGCCGACATCTGGATCGTGGCCACCTACAATCCAATCCTCGACGTCAATGGCAAGCCGTACAAGGTGGTCAAGTTCGCGATGGACATCACCGAGCAGGTGCACCGCGAAGAGCTGGTCAGCGCCAAGGTGAGCGCCATCTCCGGCGTGCTGACCGAGCTGTCGCAGTCGATCACGCAGATTGCCCAGGGCTCGCAAGAGTCGAGCGGCCTGGCGAGCCGCACCCAGCTCGATGCGGTCGAGGGCAGCAAGCTGCTGGCGCGCTCGCGCCAGTCGATCGAGGCGATCCAGCAGGCGTCGGGCGACGTGCGCGAGATCATCGACACCATCAGCGACATCGCCGGCCAGACCCATTTGCTGGCGTTTAACGCGGCGATCGAGGCGGCCCGTGCGGGCGAGCACGGCAAGGGATTCTCGGTGGTGGCCAACGAAGTGCGCAAGCTGGCCGAGAAGTCGGCACTGGCGGCGCGCGAGATCGCCAAGCTGATCAACGAAACCGTGACCCGCGTGGGCGAGGGCACGCGCCTGTCGGGCGAAGTGGAAGGGGCGTTCGGACGCATCGTCGAGTCGGCGGAAAAGACCAGCGCATCGATCGGCGGCATCCATGCCTCGACCAGCGCCCAGGCCAGCGCCACGCGCAACGCGTCGACGCTGCTGAGCGAACTGGAACAGATCGCCACGGAGCGCTGAGCCATGCCGTCCCTGCAAACCCTGCACCTGGCGCAGGCCGGCATCGGCGCGGTGTGGGTCGGCGTCCCCGCCGACAGCGTGGTGCAGGCGATGACGCTGCCAACTGCGCCCGCCCAGCTGCCACGGCGTCAAGGTGCGCTGGCCGGCGTGCTCGATTACGAAGGCCGGCTGGTGCCGGTGGTCGACCTGGCGCGCTGGGTCGAGGTCGGCGCCGCACCTGACGAACACACCGGCGTGGCGCGGGTGCTGATCCTGCACGCCGGTGGACGCACCCTTGGCCTGAAGGTCGACACGGTCGGCGGCCTGATCGAGGTGGCGCTGCAGGACGTCACGCGCCTGCACCATGACGATTGCGCAGAAGAGGTCTTTCACTGCGTGGTGCGCGAGCCGGCCGGCGGGCGCATTTTGAGCCTGCTCGACGTCGAGCGGCTGGCGCGGCTGGCTGCGGCCTGGTACCAGGATGCGGAGGCGGCGCCACACAGCGCGAAGGTGGATGCGCCGCCGCCCGCCTTGCGTTCGTACGCGCTGCTGCGCGCGGGCACGGCCAGGCTGGCGCTGGCGGCCGAGGCGCTGAGCGAAGTGCTGCCGATGCCGGTTTTGGAAACGCTGGGCGGCGCTAACGGCATGGCTTACTGCCTCTGGCGCGGACGCCATGTACCGGTAATCACGCACGCGGCGCTCGGACTCGAGGCGACGGTGAATGGCGCGGCGCCGGCGCTGCTGGCAATCATCGAACGCGCCGGCCTGGCGCTGGGGTTGCCGGTGCATGCAGCGTTGAGCCTGCAAACGTTCGACACGCGCGGGGTGGAGTCGGCCGATGGTTTGCTGTCGACCCTGTTCGACGCCGAGGGTTCGCCCGTGCGCCTGCTCGACGACGCGCGCCTGTTCGCACGCTGCCCGGAGGCAGCGCTCAGCCGCGAAGTCGATGCGCGCAGCGAGGCCGCCGGCAGACACGCCGCCCGTGCGGCCAATGGCAGCGCCTACATCGTGTTCGAGGGTGATGGCCTGTTCGCCACCGCGATCGAGTCGGTGGAACGCATCGTCAGCCTGCGTGAGGCGGCGACCGACGGCAACGGCGCCATGGCCTGGGAAGGCCGGTCGATTGCGCTACGCGACCTGCGCGCCAGCGCGGCGGGAAAAGAGGAAGGTGATGTGATGGTGGTGCGCACCGGAGACGCCCATATCGGCGTCGTGGTGTCGCGCGTGCATTTGCTGGTGCCGCCCGGCAGCGGGCGTATCTACCGCATGGGCGGCATTGGGGCCGGCTGGGAATTCATCGCCACCGGCGACGACGCTGCCCAGGCCAGCTACCGGATCGTCGACCTGGAAACGCTGGCCGCCTGAGTGCGCGGCGGCGCCAGGATTCAAGCCTGGCGCTTGCCGCGGTAACGCTCCTGCAGCCAGGCCACGATGCCCGGCACCAGCGACAACACGATGATGCCGAGGATGACCGCGGTCAGGTTGTCGTTGACCCAGGGGATGTTGCCGAAGATGTAGCCGGCCACCGTCAGCGAAATCACCCACAAGGCGCCGCCGGCCACGTTGTACGACAGGAAGGTGCGGTAGCGCATGCTGCCCAGCGCGGCGACGAACGGCGCCAGCGTGCGCACGATCGGTACGTAACGCGCCAGCACGATGGTCTTGGGGCCATGGCGCTCGAAGAAGCGCTCGGTGTGGGCAATGTGTTCCGGTTTGATGAAGCGCAGCCGGTAGCCGCGCTTGATGCGGTCGCGGAACACGGTGCCGATCGCGAAATTGACGATGTCGCCCAGTACCGCCGCCACGATCAGCAGCGGAATCAGCACCGGCAGCGACAGCATGCCTTTGGCCGCCAGCGCGCCGGTGACAAACAGCAGCGAATCGCCCGGCAGGAACGGCATCACGACCACGCCCGTCTCGACGAAAATCACCGCGAACAGCAGCACATACACCAGCAGCTGGTATTCGGTCGCCAGCAGGGTGAGATGGCGATCGAGGTGAAGGAACCAGTCGAGCAGGGTAGTGAGCATGTCGTTCTTCTTTGCAGGGTATCGCGGCCATGCGCGCTGCAGCTGCATGGACCGGGTTGAAAAAGCCGCGCGCAGGCGGTGTGGTGCGTGTCAGCTGCCAGGAGCGTCACGCTAGAGCGCGCGTATTGTAGCGCGTGGCGTGGGATGGAGCCCGGACGCCGGGCCGGGTTCAGGGTTTGGCCGCCGCCCGCGCCTGCGCGATCCAGCTGTCGAACAGCGCCCGGTGAAACTCGATCCAGCCCGCCGTGTGGCGCGCGATGTCGGCCGCCGAGCCTTCGCCGGCGCGCACGCGCTCGTTCTGCGCATTGATGTCGGCAATCGGCAGCCGCATCACTTCGAAAAGCTTGACCGCCGCCGGGTTGTTCCCGGCCCAGGCGCGGTTGACGACGATGCGCGTGGTGTTCACCGAAAATCCATAGTCGCTGCCGTCGGCGAGACGGGTATTCGCGTTCTGCGGATTGGACGAAAACGGCACTTGCAGCCACACCACATCCTTGCCCGGCACCAGCACGCTGCTGACCCAGTACGGCGTCCAGGTGTAATACAGGATCGGCTCGCCGCGCTGGTAGCGGCCGATGGTGTCCGCGATCAGCGCCGCGTAGCTGCCCTGCACATGCTTGACGGTGGCGCGCAGCTGGTAGCCGTCCATGTGATGTTCGATCATCGCTTCGCAGCCCCAGCCCGGGTCGCACCCGGTGAGGTCGGCCTTGCCGTCGCCGTCGTGGTCGAACAGCCTGGCCAGTTTCGGGTCGCGCAACTGGTCGATATTCGTGATCCCGTACTTGTCGGCCGTGGCCTTGTCGATCAGGTAGCCCTGCGCGGCCGGGCCGGCATAGGCGCCGGTGCGCAGCAGCTTGGCGTCGCCGCCGGCATTGTCGAAGTAATCCTGGTGCAGCGGGTCCCAGTGCACGGCCAGAAAAGTCGCGTCGCCGTTGGCCACCGCAATGTGCGCGGTCGGGTAGGCAATCTCCTTGACCGGCCGGGTTTCATAGCCCAGTTGCTCCAGGGCGCGGTTGACCAGCACCGTCTGGAACGATTCCTCGGCCAGCGGGCCTTGCAGCGCCTGCACCTTGATGCCTTTGCCGGGCAGGGCGTCGGCTGTAGTTTGCGCCATCGCCAGGCCGGTGCTCAAGGCCAGTGCAGCCAGCAGCAGCGCCACGATGGTGCGGAAACTGCGCCGTGTTTTGCAGGTAAGTTTGAAGCGTTCGGTTTGATGCATCGGTATCCTTAGTTGTCGTTTTAGTGGGCGTTTGCCGAGTTGCCTGGTGTGGCCGCGTCGAGGCCCGTGGCGCCGCGCTTGAAGCGGCGCACGATGAACCCGGCCGGGCCGCTCTGGTACCAGTGACGCACGCCGCGCCGCGGTTGGCCCATGGCCTGGGTCAGGCGGTCGAGCGTGATGGCCAGCAGCACGATGCCCAGGCCGCCCACGGTGGCCAGGCCCATGTCCAGCCGGCCGATGCCACGCAATACCATCTGGCCCAGGCCGCCGACCGCGATCATCGAAGCGATCACCACCATCGACAGCGACAGCATCAGCGACTGGTTGATGCCGGCCATGATCGACGGCATCGCCAGCGGCAGCTGCACGCGGCTGAGCAACTGCCAGGGCGAGGCGCCATAGGCGCGCGCCGCTTCGATCAGGTCGGGACGCACCTGGCGAATGCCCAGATTGGTCAGGCGCACCAGTGGCGGCAGGGCGAAGATGATGGTGACGATCACGCCCGGCGCGTTGCCGATCCCGAACAGCATCACCACCGGCACCAGGTACACGAAGGCCGGCGTGGTCTGCATGGCGTCGAGCAGCGGGCGCAGGATGGCTTGCCCGCGGTCGCTGCTGGCCAGGAAGATCCCCAGCGGCAGGCCGATCGCCAGGCAGAACGCGAGCGAGGTCAGTACCAGCGACAAGGTGATCATCGCTTCCGGCCACACCCCCAGCATCGACAGGATCAACAGCGCCACCACGGTGCCAAGCGCCAGCGTGCGGCTGGTGAACTGCCAGGCCAGCAGGCCGACGATGGCGATCACCACCGCCGACGGCGCCGCCAGCAGCATGTGGCTGGCGCCGTTCAGGGTGGCGTCGATCGGGGCCCGCACCGCCTGGAAGAACGGGCGGAAATGCTCGACCATCCAGCCCAGGCCTTGATTGATCCAAGCTTGCAGCGGCAGCGCGCCGTCCATGATCCGGGCCAGGTCGACGCCGGCGCCGTGGGCTGGCGCCGCGGCTGGGCCGGCCGCATCGAGCCAGGACGTGTCGCTCGGCGGAGCGGGTAGCCAGGGATTGATTTGAGCGGGGGCTGCGGCAACCGGGGCGACCGCTGCGGCGGCGATGTTCGTCGTGTTCATGCTTGTCCTTTCTGTGCTGCGTGTTCGGGAATGGCCGGCGTGTCGCGGTCGAGGAACTTGAGCAAGGTGGTCTTGCTGATGGCGCCGCGCAGCGCGCCGTCGTCGTCCACCACCGGCACCGCGTACGGCTGCTCTGCGACCTGGCCGAACAGGCCGGCCACCGGCTCGTCGGCGCGGATGGTCTGCACGTCGGGCAGGAAAGCATGCGCCAGGCCCAGCGGACCGGTGTGGCCATCGAGCGCGCTGCGCAGCGAATCGGCCGACACCAGGCCGAGGAACTGGCGCTGCGGATTGACCACGTAGGCATAGGCGCGATCTTCTTTTTCCAGCATCGATAGCGCCGCACGCGAGCCGCGCGCCGGCGACTCGGACACCACGATCTGGCTCTTGCGCGCGATGTCGCCGGCCTTGAACACGGCCGCCGCATCGACGCCGCGCACGAAGTTGCGCACGTAGTCGTCCGCCGGGCGGCGCAGGATCTCTTCCGGCGTGCCGACCTGCACCACATGGCCGTCCTTCATGATGGCGATACGGTCGCCGATGCGCATCGCTTCGTCGAGGTCGTGCGAAATGAAGACGATGGTGCGGCGCCGGATCTGCTGCAGGCGCAGCAGTTCCGATTGCATCTCGGTGCGCATGATCGGGTCGAGCGCCGAAAACGCTTCGTCCATCAACAGGATGGACGGGTCGCTCGCCAGCGCGCGCGCCAGGCCGACGCGTTGCTGCATGCCGCCCGAGAGTTCATCCGGATAGCTGGCGGCGTAGCCGGCCAGACCGACCTGTTCCAGTGCCTGGCGCGCTTGCGCATGGCGTTCGCTTTTCGGGATGCCGGCCAGTTCCATGCCGAATGCCGTGTTGTCGAGCACGCTCACATGGGGCAGCAGCGCGAACGACTGGAACACCATGCTGATGTCCTTGCGCCGCAGCGCGCGCAGCTGCGCGTCGGGCAGGGTGTTGATGTCATTGCCGTCGACCAGGATGCGGCCGGCGGTCGGCTCGATAAGGCGGTTGAGCATGCGCACCAGGGTCGACTTGCCGGAGCCGGACAGGCCCATGATCACGAAAATTTCGCCGGCTTCGATCGTGAAGCCGGCGTCGAACACGCCGATCGTGCAGCCGGTCCGGGCCAGGATGTCGGCCTTGCCGGCGCCCTGGCGCACCAGGTCCAGCGCTTCTTGCGGCTGGTCGCCGTAGACCTTGAAGACGCCGTCGATGATGATTTGTTTAGCCACTTGTCGTTCTCCTTCGATTTGGCGAATGGATGACACCCGGCGCACAGGAACGCGGACGGAAAGCGCTCACGCCCGCGCCGTCGGCAATGCGGCGGCGCGCCGCTGCGCACAGGCGACGGCAACGAGCGGGGCACGTGTTCCCGGGACGGACGCTGCCGGTCATGGGTGTCGTGGACGCGTCAAAAGAGGCTGGGTACAGGACTTTTGACGACGCAGGCGCCGCGAGCGGCGCCGGGTGAGCGACGGGAAAGACCGTCGAACCACCGGGGGATATGGGCGCATGGCCCAAGGAAGATGTTCTGCGACGTACGCGGAAGATCAGGTGCTGCAGGTGTCCCGTAAGGACAATTGTCGTTAATTGTCGCCAATTGTAGTGCAAAAAGACAACAAAGTCAATTGGCAATCCAAATGGGATGTGCTAGCAACGGTGGGTTGGCATACTACTTTACTGGCAGCGGCGCCAAGCCGGCGGCCGATGCTGCGCGCCAGCTGGCCTGTGAACACACGGTCAGCTTCGACGCCGTGCCGAGCGGGTGGCGGCGATCCACGCCGCCGGCTTGGCGCGCCGGGCTCCGGATGAGGCTGGCTAATCGAACAGAGAGCATTGCCGGGATGGGTATGTACCGCCGGCACGACAGGCGCACGCCCGTGCGGAAATGTATTTGCAGGCGTGGCGGTCGAGGAGTAAGCTGGATCTACAAAAACGCTCAATAGCGGAGACAATCATGAAACTTCGATTCGCATCGCCGAACCTCGCAGCGCTGCTGCATCGTCCCGTGCGTCACCACCCCGTGCGCCAGCACCAAGCCCGGCGCAGTCACGAGGGGGTATGGCGCGCTATCCAACTCGTGCTGATGGTGGTCTTCGCGCTGTTCTGCGCAAAGCTGATCGCCACTGGCGCGGTATTGGCACTGCGCTCGTTCAGCGGATTTCTATCCTGAGTCGCGGCTAGCGCGGCGCCATAGCATGCTGCCCTAGCGCGATACGGCGGCACGCCACGCTGTCGACGATCTCGCTGTCGTGCGTGACCAGCAGCAGTGCGCAGCGTTTATCGCGCACGTGCTCGAGCAAGAGTGCGAACACGTCCTGCTGCGTCACCGGATCGAGGCGCGAGGTCGGCTCGTCCGCGAAGATCAGGGCCGGTTGCATCAACAGCACACGCGCCAGCGCAATGCGTTGCAGCTCGCCGCCCGAGACCTGATGCGGCAAGCGATCGAGCAGCGCCGGCGCCAGGCGCATGCGTGTCAATAGCGCCTCCAGCTGCGTCCAGTCCAGGCCGTGCAGTTGCACCAGGTCGCGCAAGGATTGGCGCAGGCGGATGCGTGGCGCAAAGGCGGCGCCGGGATCCTGCTGGATCTTCTGGAACGCCGTCGGCGCCAGCTCGGACGCGCGCTGCACGCGGCCGCCGTCCGGCCGCGTCAGGCCCAGCACGATATTGCCGAAGGTGGTCTTGCCCGATCCGCTCGGTCCACCCACCGCGACGATCTCGCCTGCGGCAATGCGTGCGTCGACGCCGCTGAACAGCAGCTGGCGCCCGAACGATTTGCTCACGCCGTCGACCTGCACGATCGTGCCCGACGCCGGGGCGGGATTGGCGTCGCGCCACGCCGGCCAACTGCCCGGATCGGCCGCCAGCAGGCGCCGCGTGTAGTCCTGCTGCGGCGCGGCCAGCACCTGCGCCGCGTCGCCCTGTTCGATCATCGCGCCCTCGAACATCACCGCCAGCTGGCCGCCCAGTTGCCGCGCCAGCCAGATGTCGTGCGTGATGCACAGCAAACTCATGCCCTCGGCTTGCGCCGCGCGCAGCAACTCCAGGACGTCGCCACGGCGCTGCGCGTCCAGGCCCTTGGTCGGTTCGTCGATGATCATCAGCGGCGCGCCGGCCGCGTGGGTGGCCAGGAACGCCACGCGCTGCGCCATGCCGCCCGAGAGCATGAACGGATACTTGCGCGCCGCATCCTGCAGGCCGAGCGAAGCCAGTGCGCGCGCGGCCAGCGCACGGGCGCCGCGCCACGGGTTGCCATCCACCAGTGCGTAGGTTTCGGCGACCTGGTCGCGTACCGTCATGGTCGGGTCGAGCGCGATCCACGGCTCTTGCGGCAGCAGCGCCAGGCGCCGGCCCCAGCCGGCATGGCGGCTGCGCCCGTCGCCGGCCGGCGTGGTGTCGCCGCCGATGACGACCCGGCCTTCGCAGCGCAGCGGCGCGGGCAGGTTGCCCATGATCGCTTGCGCCAGCAGCGACTTGCCCGAGCCGCTCTCGCCCAGCAGCGTCAGCACGCCGCCGGCGGGAATCGCAAACGAGATGTCGCGCACCAGCGCCTGTTCGCCGTGCAGCACGGCCAGCTTTTCGACCGCCAGTGCGGCAGTGGTGGCGTGCCCGTTCATGCAACCTCCCGTTCCGGCGCCAACAGCAGCAGGCCAAGCAGCGTCAAAAACAGCGTCAGCACCGGCGCCCCGATCAGCCACGGCGCTTCGCCGTAATACGGCAGCAATTCGATCATCATCACGCCCAGTTCCGGTGTCGGCGGCTGCAGGCCGACGCCGACAAAACCCAGCGCCGACATCGCCAGCACCGCGCCGGCGAAGCCGAAGCGCATCAGCGTGAACAGGCGTGGCAGCAGTTCGGGCAGCAAGTGGCGGCGCACGATGTGGGTCGGGCCGAAGCCGAGCAGGCGCGCCGCTTCCACATGCGGGCTGGCCAGCAGGATGCGGCTGGCGGCGCGCACCACGCGGAAGTACTCGACCCACAGCGCCAGCGAAATGCCGACATACAGCGGCCAGAAGCCACCCGGCGTGAATGCGGTCAGGAGCAGCACCAGCAGCAACCCCGGCAGCGCCAGCACGGCGTCGGCAAACGCGGCCAGCACGCGTTCCAGCCAGCCGCCGCGCCACGCCGCGAGCAAACCGAGCAGGGTGCCGGGAATGGCGGCCGACAGCACGCTGACCGCGGCCAATGCCAGCGACAGGCGCGCGCCGTGCGCCAGGCGCGCCAGCATGTCGCGCCCCAGCTGGTCGAAGCCGAGCGGATGCGCCAGGCTGGGGTGTTCGAGGAAGCGTTCGAGCTGCTGGCGCGCGGGGTCGATCCCGACCAGCCACGGGCCAAACAGCGCGAACAGGCCGATCGCGCCGAGCAGCACCATGCCGGCAAGTTGCGCGCGGCCAAAGCGGCGCGCGGGCGGTGCATCGATCACGATGTCAGGCGACAGGGATTGGGTGCTCATACGCGCCGCCGTGGATCGATGAAGGCGCAGGCGGTATCGACCAGCGCGTTGAACAACACGAACATCAAGCCCAGCACCAGCGCCGTGCCCTGGATCATCGGCACGTCGCGGCTGAAGATCGCGTGCACCAGCGCGTGGCCGATGCCGGGCCAGGCGAAGATGGTCTCGACCAGCACCACGCCTTCGACCAGGTACACCAGCTGCACGCCGAGATAAGCCACCACCGGCGCGGCGACGTTGCGCAGGCCGTGGCGCAGCAGCGCCTGGCGCATGCTGAGGCCCTTGGTCAGTGCGAAAGCAAAGTAGGCCGAGCCGCGCACCTGCACCATGGCGTCGCGCGCGACGCGGCACGAGACGGCCGCCATGCCGAGGGCCAGCGTCAGCGCCGGCAGCACCATGCTGCCATGGTCGTCGTGACCGGCCGCCGGCAGCACGCCGAGCTTGACCGAAAACACCAGCACCAGCACCAGGCCCAGCAAAAACGAGGGCAGCGCGCGCAGCACCACCGACACGCCCAGGGTGAGGCGGTCGAGCAGGCCGCCGGGATTCAGGCCCGCCAGTACGCCCAGCAGGGGGCCGACCAGCAGCGAAAACAGCATCGCCAGCAGCGACAGGTTGACGGTCGGTCCCAGCTGGCGCGCGATTTCAAGCGTTACCGGCTGCGCCGTCACTTGCGACACGCCCAGGTCGAACTGCAAGAGCCGTCCCCACCACTCGGCCAGCGCTGCCAGCCACGGACGATCCAGGCCCAGCTCGAGGCGCACCGCGTCGGCGGCGGCCGTGGTCACCATGTCGTAGCCATAGCGGCCGGCCGCGATGCGATAGGCCATGTCGCCTGGCAGCATGCGCGTCATGAAGAAGCACAGGGTGCCGACCAGCAGCGCCACCAGCGCCGCCTGCAGCAGGCGCTGGGCCAGCGCGCTGCCGACGCCGCGCCAGGCCAGGGCGGATGAAAGTCTTAGTTCCATACGAGGTGGGAAATCCGGTAACTGCGTTCGAAAGGATCGATGCTGGCGCCGTCGATGCGGCGGCTGACGGCGCACACCTGGCGGTACCAGACCACGGGAATCAGCGGCAGCTCGGACTGCAGGACCGCGGCCACGCGGGCGCGCTCGGCGCCAGCCGACGCCTGCGTACCGGAGGCCAGGCGCGCCAGCAGCGCAGGCACTTCGGCGTTGCGCCAGCCCATCGCGCCCCAGTCGCCACCTTCGGCGCCGAAATCCTGCAGCAGCGTCGCTACCGGGTCGGGCAGGTTGCCGAAGTTACGCGCCACCAGTCCCATTTGCAGCGCGCCGCTGCGGTGCCCGGCCGGAATGTCGCTCGAGTTGCCGATGATGACGCGTACCGCGATGCCGATCTGGCGCATCTCTTCCTGCAGCGCGGTGGCGATCAGCGGCAGTTCGGGGCGGTCGACGAACGTGGTCAGGGTCAAGGCCAGGCGCTGGCCATCCTTTTCGCGGATGCCGTCGGCGCCGCGCTTCCAGCCGGCGCCTTCGAGCAGCGCGCGCGCGGCCGCAGGATCGGTACGCAGCGGCGCCAGTGACGGGTCGTGCCACCCTGTCATCGACGGTGGAAACAGCTGGGTTGCACCCAGGTCCGGGTCGCGCAGCAGGGCGCGCGCAATGCCCTGGCGCTCGACGCACAGGGCGATCGCACGGCGCACGCGCACGTCGGCCAGCAGCGGGTGGCCGCTGTTGAGTTTGATGAAGGTGGTGCGCGGCAGCATCTGCGCCAGCAGGACGGCTTTCTTGCTGCGCTGCAGCGCGCGGATGCTGGGCGGGTCGAGCGAGAACGCGAGATCGGCCTGGCCGCTCTGCACCAGCAGGGTCCGCGTTTCGGCGCGCGCCACGCTGACATAGCGCGCACGCTGCACACGGCCCGGGATCGCCAGGCCGCCGTAGCCGGCGAAGCGCTCGACGTCGAACTGCTGCGGCATCGAGATCGCGGCAATGCGAAACGGTCCGCTGCCGATGATTTTCACGACATTGCCTTGTGCGTCGAACGAGGCCGGCGCCAGGATCTGCAGCGAGGAGTGGGTCAGCAGATACGGCAGCGGCGCGAACGGCTGCTGCAGCCTGAAGACGATGGCGCCGGCATCGAGCGAGATGGTGCGGATGGCGGCCATGCGCAGCACGCCTGGACGGCCGTGGGCGCGGCGCAGGCAGGCCAGCACGCTCTCGGGCGTGACTTCGGAGCCGTCGTGGTAGCGGCGGTTGCCGCGCAGCGTGAAGCGCCATTCGAGGCCATCGTCGGACACCTGCCAGCGCGACGCCAGACGCACCTGCAGGCGGCCGCGGTCATCGACGTCGAGCAAGGTCTCGACCACCTCCATGCGCGCGAACATGTAGCCGGCGCGCGATGGGTCGAGGCCCGTCATTTCCCACGGTCCGACCACGGTCAGCACGTCGGCCGCGGCAGCCATGAAGGTGTGCGCGTGCGGGCCGGCGCGATTGTCGGCGCCGGCGCCGCGCCAGGGTAGTAGCGAAGCGCCGGCAGCCGCCAGCAGCGTGCGCCGGCGGCGCGTTGAAGCGATTGGTCGCGCCATGTTCAGAACTTGTAGCGCGCGTTGATCCGCACATTGCGCTCGGCGCCGGGCGCTACCCACACGGTGCTGTACGAACTGGCGTAATAGCGCTTGTCGAACAGGTTGTCGACGTTCAGGGCCAGCAGCAGGCGCCGGTTCGGGGCCCACGAAGCGACCAGCCTGGCGGTGGTGTAGGCCGGCAGCTCGAAATTACTCGACGCCGCCACGTCGCCCATGCGCGCGCCGACATGGTTCACGCCGCCGCCCAGCATCGCAACGCCGTCGCCCAGCTTGAAGCGCGGCGTGACCAGCACGGTGGCGCCGTGCTTCGGCACGTTCGGGAAACGGCTGCCGGTGCGGATGGTGTTGTCGCCCTCGGTCACCACCGTATCGGTGTAGGCATACGCCAGCGACAGGCGCACGTCGCGTGCGATGTCGCCGGCCAGGTCGACCTCGAGCCCCTTGCTGGCGACCGCGCCGGCGGGAATCGAATAATCGGTGTTGCGCGGGTCGAACGTGAGCACGTTGTCCTTGGTGATGCGGTACAGCGCCACCGTGGTACTGAGTTTGCCGCCGGCGCTGTCCACCTTGGCGCCGACCTCGTAGGCATGGCTGCGCTCGGCCGGGAAGGCTTCGTTGTCCAGGCTGATGCCGCTGTTGGGGCGGAAGCCCTCGGCCGCGCTGGCGTACAGCGACAGCGTGCGGTTTGGCTGGTAGACCAGGCCGACGCGCGGGCTGGTCGCGCCAAGGGACTGGCTGCTGGAACGCGCCAGGCGCCGGTTCACGACCGTCTGATCATAGCTGTCGCGGCGCACCCCGAGCAACGCCTTCCAGCGCCGCGACAGGTCGACCTGGTCTTGCAGGTATACGGCGCGCGAGCGCTGCGATTCATCGGTCGACACCGATAACGTCAGTGGCGCGGCGACGGCGGCGCCGTACACCGGTGCATGAATATCGATTGCGTACGGGTTGTCGCTGGACGGATTGCGGCGCAGCTGGATGCGGTCGTCGTCAAACGCGTAGGCGTCGGCGCCGACCAGCACGTGGTGCTTGAGCGTGCCGGTGGCGAAGGTCCCGAGCGCCTCGATGCGCCCGGAGCGGTCGATGCCGGCCCAGTCGTTCAGGCGGCGCTGGCGGCGCGCGGTGCGCCCGTCCGCCAGGATGTCGTTCTGCTGCGACGAGAAACCGCGCAGCGAACTGTCGCGGTACGAGACGCCGCCCTGCAGCGACCAGGCCGGGTTCAATTCGTGGCGCACGAACAGCTGCTGGCCGACCGACTGCACCGTCACCTTGCCGTCGCCCGGTTCGCCGAGGAAGCGCGAGTTCGGGATCAGGCCAAGCTCGCCATTGACCGCTACCACGCCACGGTCGAACGGGGTGCGCTGCTTCGACGCCTCGATCTCGTAAGAGAGGGTGGTGGCCGCGCCGATCAGCCACACGAACGAGGGCGCCAGCAGCATGCGCCCGCTGTCGACGTGGTCGCGGAAGGTGTCGCCCGCTTCGTAGGCGGCATTGACGCGGTAAGCGACGTTCTGGCTCAAGGGTCCGGTGAGGTCGAGCGTGCTGCGCACGGCGCCGTAGCGGTCGATGCCGGCGCCGGCCACGTAGCTGGGCGCAAAGCGCGGCTTCTTGGTGACGATGTTGACCGTGCCGCCAGGTTCGCCTCGTCCGTACAGCGCCGAGGCCGGACCCTTCAGGACTTCGACGCTGTCGGTATTGGCGCCGTCGCGCAGGCCGTTGTAGCCGCGGCTCGAGCTGAAGCCGTTGACCAGGTAGTCCGAGCCGAAATTGGGGTCGCCCGTGAAGCCGCGCATCGCGTAGCTGTCCCACAGGCCGCCCAGGTTGCTCTGGCGCGAAACGCCGCTGGCCAGATCCAGCGCGCCGGCCAGCGTCGTCACGCCGGCGTCGTCGAGCAGCTCGCCAGTGAGCACGCGCACGCTCTGCGGCAGGTCGGCCAGCGGGGTATCGGTCTTGGTGGCGCCGGTGACCGACAGTGCGCGGTAGTGCTGGCGCTGGCCTTCGATCACGACTTGCTGGCCGTTGGCGCTGGCGGCCCATGGGCAGGCGCCCAGAGCCAGGGCGATGGCGAGGGCGGTCAAGCGCGGCGGGAACGGAAATGTGGACGACGTCATCGTTTGAAGAGCAAGCCGGACCGGTCCCGCGCCAGCTGTATTGTCAGGGTGTTGGCAAGAAGCGACGTAGTATATCCGGTTGGCGAGCAGAAATAACCGGCCGGGCTGGGGCTGGCGGACATTGCACGGCAGGGGCCACCGGCATCTTGTTTAATTGTTGCATATTCGCAACATCCAGGCCGGGCGCTGGGATCACCGGCAGGACATTGGCAAATGCGAACGGCGTCGGACCTCTTTACCGTGCCGAAACATGTCGCGTTCGCAATTGTGGGTGCTGGAAAATCATGGTCCGATGCGTTTTTTAAAATGTGGTTACCTGTCAATCATGTTGAAACGTCTTTTCGCCGCCTTGCGCGGCACGTCGGCCGACAGCGCGCCTGAGCGCAGCCATGTGACGCTGGGGATCGTGCAAATGAACAATGACCAGTACGGGCTCGCCGAAGCGACCTTGCGCGCGGGCATGGCAAAGGCCGGCGAAACGGCCATCCTGCTGACCAACCTGGCCAAGGTGTTCGGCGAGCGTGGCGACAAACGTTCGATGCCCGCGCGCTGACGATGATGTCGGGCGACCTCGGAAGCAACGGCCATACCGCACCGATCGCCGACCTGATCGACCCGGTCTACGAGCCGCGCGAACACGATCCGATGACGGGCCTGAACCTGCTGCGCGCCTACCTCGAGCTGGGTCGGATGGACGAGGGCGAAGCGCTGCTGGCGCGCATGGTCGCAGTGGGCAATCCGGCGATCAAGCCGTATCGCGACCAGGCCGCGCAAGCTTTGCGCCAGCAGCGCGCCGGCGCATGAGCGTCGCCAGCGCGGCGCAGGCGGGACGCCAAGCCAGCGCCAAGCCAGCGCTAACTCAGCGCGCTGCGCACGCCCTGCAGCAGGTAGTCGACGTCGGCCGCGCCGGTGTAGCGCCCCAGCGTGATGCGCAGCGCGCGCCGTGCCAGGCTGTCTTCCAGGCCGAGCGCGCGCAGCACGTACGACGGCGCGCTGCTGGCCAATTGCAGGCCGAACCGGCCGACAGGGCGACGCCGGGCAAGCGCTCGGCCAGCGCATCGGCGCCGCTGCCGGCGAAGCTGACGTTGAGGTTATGTGGGGCGCAGCGCCGCCACGAACGCGGCCGGGTCGAGCAGGCCATCGGCGCGCGGCGCCAGACAGGTCACTTCAAAACCTTCGGTTACGAGCCGGCGCATGCTGTCCAGCACCGCCTTGTCGAGGTAGATCGGCAGCGCCGGGGCGGGGTCCGGGCTGCGACAGGACGTGGCCGGGCGGATGGGCGTGAGGGTGTCGGTCATGGCGCCACGGTCTGCATGGGTAAAAACGCACCATAACCGGGTTTTTACGAAAACGAACGACCGATAACGCACATCCATATCGGTTTTTCGCGCGGCGCCACTAAACGCGCCCATCCAGCATGGGTTGGATGACGTTTTTGCTAACACATCTGGTACATTAGCGCCGGCTTGACCGATGCCCCCAATCTTCTTCCTGCACCAGCGCCGAAGGCAACCATGTCGAATCACACCCAGCAACGCATGCACCTGCTGTTCCTGACCGCGATCTGCGGCATGGGCGGCCTCCTGTACGGCATCGACATCGGCATCATCGATCCCGCCTTGCCTTACCTGCACCGGGCCACCAGCCTGAGCGAAGGCCAGTTGTCGCTGGTGGTGGCGGCAGTGATGGCCGGCTCGATCCTCGGTTCGGTGGTGGCCGGCATGCTGGCCGACTGGCTCGGGCGGCGGCCGATGATGGTGGTGAGCGCCTTGCTGTTCGTCGGCAGCGTGACCGTGATCTACCTGTCGCAATCGTTCGTGCCGCTGATGCTGGGGCGCCTGTTGCAGGGCTTGAGTGGCGGCGTGATCGCGGTGGTGGTGCCGCTCTATCTGGCCGAGTGTCTGCCGGCCAGCCAGCGTGGACGCGGCCTGGCGCTGTTCCAGTTCGCCCTCACCGCCGGCATCGTGGTGGCGGCGTTTGTCGGCCACCATTACCTGAGCAGCGCCGAGCTGGCGATCCAGGCTGCCGGCAGCGACACCGCCGCAGTGGTTGCGGCGGCCGACCAGGCCTGGCGCAGCATGTTCCTGGCGGTGCTGTATCCGGGCGTGCTGTTCCTGATCGGCTGCCTGTTCGTGAGCGAGTCGCCACGCTGGCTGATGCGCCGCGGCCAGGCCGCAAAGGCCGGGGCGGTGCTGGCGCGTTTGCGCCCGAAACAACAATGCGAGCTTGAGGTCGCCGAGATCGGCGCCGCGCTGGCCGAAGAACAGGCACGCCCAAAACTCGGTCGTGGCGCGGCGCTGGCCGAGATGCTGACCGAACGCCGCTACGTGCTGCCGTTCGTGCTGGCCTGCGTGATCCTGGGCTGCAACCAGGCCACCGGCATCAATTCGATCCTGCAATTCATGTCGACCATCCTGCAGCATGCCGGCCTCGATCCGGTGAGTGCGGCGAGCTACGGCACCGCGATCAAGATCCTGAACATGGTGATGACGGTGTTCGCCATCATGCTGGTCGAACGCAAGGGCCGGGTGTTCCTGCTCAAGGTCGGCACCGGCGGGATCATGATTTCGCTGTGCCTGCTGGCGCTGCTGTTCCACCGCTTCGAGTCGCAGCGCGTCGACGTGCGCACCGAGGTGGCGGCGCTGGTACAGGGCAATGCGCTCGACCTGAACCTGCTCGACGCCAAATTTGCCGGCGTCGGCGCCGGCCCGGTGCAGTTGACGGTGCTATATCAGTACGGCGACAAGCAGCAGGTGGCCGAGGCGTATACGCCGACTCCGCAAGCGCAAGCCGTGCTGGCGCGCGAGGCGGCGCTGGTGAAAACGCTACCGGCAAACCAGCAGGCGCAGCTTGCCCAGGCGCGTGACGCATGGCGCGGACGTGGCGACGCGGCTGCTGCCGACGGCGCGCAGCAGCTGATTGCCGGCCTGGCGCCGGACGCGCGTGAGACGCTCGACGCCGCGCGGCGCGTGCACATGGCGCAGCGCATCGACATTCGCGCCGCCGCCAATGCGAACGGCGCGCCGCTCGACATCGTGCGCGCCAGCGTCGGACCGATTCCCGACAAGGACAGCGGCCTGCTGGCGGCGCTGGCCATCGCCGGCTTCATCGCCTTCTATTCGGTGGGCCCCGGCGTGTGCGTGTGGCTGGCGCTGTCCGAGCTGATGCCGACCCGGATCCGTTCGGTGGGCATGGGCGTGGCGCTCCTGATCAACCAGGGCACCGGCACCCTGATCGCCGGCGCCTTCCTGCCGATCGTCGGCAACTACGGCTTCCACATGATGTTCCTGTTCTGGGCGGCCTGCACCGCGGTGTATTTCATCACGGCCGCTTTTTTCCTGCCCGAGACCAAGGGCAAGTCGCTGGAACAGATCGAGCGCCTGTTTGCGCGCGCCCGGCCGGTCAAGTAAGCGCTGAATCCTGGCGCAGCACGCATGACGCGGCTGCGCCACGCAATGGACATGGAGACGCATTTGAGCAAGATGACATTCAATGGTGGCGCCGCGCTGGCCTCAAGCCTGCTGGCGGCGCTGATGACACTGGCCGCGCCAGGCGCGCTGGCGGTGCCGCCGCAGGCAACCCAGAACGACGTCATGGCCGTCGCCAACGGCGCCCGGCTGCAGCTGCGCTGGGAATTGACGCGCAAACCAGCCGACGCCCAGCTGGTGCAGGGCGGCAGCCCTGCGCGCTTTATCCTGACCAATGGGGATAGCCATACGCTGCCGGCCAGTGGCTGGTCGCTGTACTTCACCGGTATCGACCGCATGCCGGCGAATGTCGAATCGAACGCTCTGGCGCTGGAGCAGGTCGCGGGCGGCTTCTTCCGCCTGCGTCCGACAAGCGCCTTCAAAGGACTGGCGCCAGGCCACACGGTGGAGTTTGCCTATCGCCATGTCGACTCGGTGTTCATGCCATCACGCTCGCCGACCGGGCCCTATCTGGTGTATGACGCGGCGCCGGAAAATGCCGTGGCGCTGCAGTACGCGGTGACGCCGCTGACCGAACCGGCCCAGCGCAAGATCGGCAGCCCGCACTCGGCGGTGACGGCCGAAGACACCTACTGGCGCAATGCGCGCGCCGAGCTGCTGCCGGCAGCGCAGGTGCCGCAGGTGCTGCCGACGCCACTGCGCCTGCAGCCGGGGGCGGGCAGCCTGTCGCTGGCGGGGCGGCCGAGCATCAGCGCCGCCGGCGCGCTGGCCAACGAGTCGGCGCTGGCGCGTTCACTCTTTCCAGACAGCTTGCCGGCGAGCGGCGGCCCGCAACTACGCCTGAAAGTGGGCACGGTCGACGGCCAGACGTCGCCGGAAGCCTATCGGCTGGCGATCAGTGCCACCGGCGGCATCGACATCGTCGGCAACAGCGCTGCCGGCGTCGCCCATGGCCTGCAAACGCTGCGCGAACTGATGCCGCTGCCGGGCGCGGCATCGCCGTCGTTGCCTGAACTGACGATCGTCGACGCCCCGCGTTTCGGCTATCGCGGCTTCATGCTCGACGTGGCGCGCAACTTCCACGGCAAGGAGACCGTGTTCAAATGGCTCGACCTGATGGCGCGCTTCAAACTGAACAAGTTCCACTTCCACCTGACCGACGACGAAGGCTGGCGCATCGAGATCGCCGGCCTGCCTGAGTTGACCACCATCGGCGCGGTGCGCGGCCACAGCGCCAAGCCGGGCGTGCGGCTCGATCCGGCCTATGGCTCCGGCCCCGATCCGCGCGACCCCCGCGGCACCGGCCACTACACGCGCGCCGACTACAAGGAGATCGTGCGTTACGCGCAGGCGCGCCATATCGAGGTGATCCCCGAAATCGAGATGCCCGGCCACGCGCGCGCCGCGGTGCAGGCGATGCAATCGCGCTACCGGCGCTTGAGAGCGGCCGGCAGCAACGACGCCGCGCGCTACCTGTTGAACGACCTGGACGACCGCTCCGAATACGTGTCGGCGCAGCTGTTCAACGACAACGTGCTCAATCCGGGCCTGGAGTCGAGCTACACCTTCATCGAGCACGTGGTCAAAGAGATGGCGGCGCTGCACCGCGAGGCCGGCGCGCCCCTCACAACGATCCACATGGGCGGCGACGAACTGGCCAACGGCGCCTGGGAAAAGTCGCCCGCCAGCCACGCCATGATGCGCAAGCATGGCCTCGAGACCAGCGCCGACCTGTGGGATTATTTCTACGACCGGGTCGACGCCATCGTGCGCAAGCACGGCATGACCACCTCCGGCTGGGAAGAGCTGGCGGCGCGCAAGACGGCGCTGGACGGCAAATCGAAACTGATCCCGAACCCGCGCTTCACCCGCAACGGCTTTACCGCCTACGTGTGGAACAACACCGTGGGCCTGGAAGACCTGGCGTACCGCCTGGCCAATGCCGGCTACGACATCGTGCTCACGCCGGTGACGCGCATGTATTTCGACATGGCGCGCAACGCCAATCCCGAAGAACACGGCGTCAACTGGGGCGCCTACGTCGACCTGGACACCGTGTACGACTTCGTCCCGTTCGACATCATGAAGGATGCGCCGGAAAGCGCGCGTGCAGGCAAGGATCGCCTGACCGACTACGGCATGCGCCGCGTACGCGGCATCCAGGCCAACCTGTTCTCGGAAACGGTGCGCGACCCGGCGCGGCTGGATTACCTGGTGATGCCGCGCATGGTGGCGCTGGCCGAACGCGCGTGGGCCGCCGATCCGGGCTGGGCGACCGCGGCCGACCCTGCCAAAGCGGCGGCGCTGCACCGCGGCGCGTGGACAGGGTTTGTCAATGCGCTGGGCCAGCGCGTGCTGCCGCGGCTTGACCTGGACGGCTCGAACCTGGCGTACCGCATCGCGCCGCCCGGCCTGGTGCTGGACGGGGGCAGGGTGCTGACCAACCACGTGCTGCCGGGGATGACGCTGCGCTATACCAGCGACGGCAGCGAGCCGACGGCGACCAGCAAGCCGGTAGCCGGACCGATTCTGGCGCGCGGCACGATTCGGGTGGCGGCGTTCGATCGCAATGGCAGACGCGGGGCGGTGGCCAGTATCGAGGCGCGCTGAGCACAATGAGCACCCCGGGTAGAGCGCCCGGCGCTGTATGCAGCATGGCGGGCGGGCCGGAGATCCGGTCTGGCCCGCTATTTATCCGCCATAAAAAGTAACTAACCAACTAGCACCTCATCAGAAGCCGACGCACGAAACGCTGGCGACTGCGCAGAGAGAACGACATGTGAACGAGGCGTCCAGGAGCAGATTATCGACGAATCGATCGCCGCCTACCCCGGCAACTGTGCGTGTCCCTACAACGTCATGCGCAATGGGCGCTCTTGCGGCGGACGCAGTGCGTGGAGCCGGCAGGGCGGTCATGCGCCGATCTGTTATGAACGCGAAGTCACACTGGAGATGGTGCGCGAGCGCCAGCGGCAGCGGCGCGAACAGGCGCGCCAGGAAGATCAGGGCATGGGCCAGGCGCCCGACGCATAGCGCGTACCGATTACAGCGGCCGCACCCAGATATTCCGGAAGCTGACCGCGTCGCCATGGTCCTGCAACCGGATCGGCGCCGGCCCATGCTGGCGGTACATCGGCTTACCTGCATGCACCGACTCGCCCTGCAGCGCGACGTGGTTCTGCACCAGCACGCCGTTATGCAGCGCCGTCACGTACGCCGGTGACGCCAGTTTGCCGTCGGCGCCGAAGCGCGGGGCGGTCCAGATGACGTCATAGGTCTGCCATTCGCCGGCTGCGGCGCAGGCGTTCGCCAGCGGAACATGCTGCTTGTAGATGCTGGCCGCCTGGCCGTTCACGTAGGTCTTGTTGTCGGCGCAGTCGAGGATCTGGATTTCGTAGCCGCTGCCGCTGCCGGTCGAGAGGAACAGGCCGCTGTTGCCCCGCGCCTGGCCGCTGCCGGTGAGCGTCGCAGGAGTGCGCCACTCGAGGTGAATCTGGTAGTCGCCGAACGCGCGCCGGGTCTGGATGTCGCCGCTGCCACCGCGCACGGTCAGCATGCCATCGGCCACGATCCAGTTGGCTGCCTTGCCAGGCGCGGACGCCGAGACCCACTCGCGCGCATGGTGCCCGTCGAACAGCACGACCGCATCCGACGGCGCCCGCTTGGTCGCGCCGGGAACGACGCGCTTCGGTTCGGGCGACCATACTTCGGTATCTTTCGGGTCGGGTTGGCGCGCGCTCTGCGCACCCGCCTGCGACATCATCGACCATCCTACCAATGCCACCGCCAGTTTCGACACCATCGCTCGTCCCATGAATCAAGTGGTGCAGAGCATAACATGCCAGTTCTGCGCTTCCTTGCGCCAGCCGCTGAGACGCCGGCAAGAGGAGTGCACGCGTGCGCATGGCTTACACTGCTGCCCGGGCCACGCCGGCGCGCCTCGCGCCACTGCAGATACAAGGAACCGATGAAGTCGATCATCACGAATATCGCCGCCTTGCTCGCCGCCGCCGTCACGGTGGGCATCGTCAACAGCATCCTCCAGACCCAGCTCAATCTGGGCGAACTGTCCGCTCTCGGCGCGCCGCTGACCACGCTGCTGCGCGCCTGGACCACACTGGAAGACCTGGCGCGCTCCGGCCCGGTCATGATCGGCATTGCGCTGGCGGCGCTGCTGCCTGCGACGCTGGTCGGTCATCTCGCACGGCGCATGGCGCCGGGCGTGTCGCCGCGTCAAAGCCACGCCGTCTTTGCAACCGCCGCAGTCGGCCTGTCATGGCTGGTGTTCTGGCTGATGCGTTCCGTGGTTCCGATGCCCGCGATCCCGGGCACGCGCGAGCAGGCCGGCCACCTGCTGCTGTCCCTGACAGGCATCATCGGCGGCGTGCTGTATTCGTTCCTCATGCTGCGCCCAGATCCGACGACCGATGCCGATCGCCGCGCCGCTCGGCGCCGTCATGCGCTGGCAGCTGCAGCACTGGTACTGGTCCCGGTCGCGCTGTTCTTCGCCATGGCACCCGTGGCCGATAGCAAGCCCGAATCCGTGACCCCGGCCAGCTACCGGTTGCACACCGTCCTGTCGGGCTTGAACCGCCCTTGGTCGATCGCTTTCCTGCCCGACGGCCGCATGTTCGTCACCGAGATGGGCGGGCGCCTGCTCGCTGTTACGGGTGATGGCGCATCGTCGCAGATCGCGCTGGACGGCCTGCCACCCATCTTCCACAAGGGTGCAAGCGCCGGGTTGATGGACGTAGCGCTCGATCCGCAGTTCGGCGCAAACGGCTGGCTTTACCTGACGATGGGATATGGCGAGATAGGCGCCAACGGCACGCGCCTGGTGCGCGCGCGGCTTGCGCAAGACAAGATCGAGGACGTCCGCGTCCTGTTCAGCTCGACGCCGAAACCGGGTGCCGGCAACAACGGCGGACGCCTGGCCTTCCTGCGCGACGCTACCCTGGTGCTCACCATCGGCGACGGCAACACGCGCCGCGAGGAGGCCCAGAACCGCGCCAATCACCTCGGCACCGTGGTCCGGCTGACTCGGGATGGCCGCGCGCCAGCCGACAATCCATTCGTGGGCCAGGCCGGCGCCGCGCCTGAACTGTATAGCCTCGGCCATCGCAACCCGCAAGGCATCGCCATCGACCCTGCCACGGGCGAGCTGCTCTTGAGCGAACACGGCCCGCGCGGTGGCGACGAAATCAACCGCATCGTCGCCGGCGCCAACTACGGCTGGCCGCTGGTCTCGGGTGGCATCGACTACCCGTTCGCGCGCGTCACGCCGTTTCGCCAGCTTGCCCGCTTCCATGATCCATTGCTGACGTGGACCCCATCGATCGCGCCGGCCGGCCTGGCGGTCTACGACGGCGCACTGTTTGCCGGCTGGCGCGGCGACCTGCTGGTCCCGGCCTTGAGGGAGCGCGCCGTGCGCCGCGTGCTGCGCGACGGCCGGCGCATCGTCGGCCAGCAACTGCTGCTGGCCGAGCTGAACGAGCGAATCCGCGACGTCAAGGTCGGGCCCGACGGCGCGATCTATGTCCTCACCGATGGCGAGAACGCGAGGCTGCTGCGTTTGACCCCGAGCGTCGGGTGCTGACGACACAGACGCTGGCGCTGTGAAAAAAACGCAACCCGGCTCAGGCGCGCCGGGACGACGGTACACCGGTAGCCGCGGTTTTCCTATGTCCTGCGGATGAAACAACGGATAATAGCGGCCAATTCAATTCACGCATTCTCTGCAGCTCTCCCATGGAAATCAAGGTTAACTTTCTCGACAAGCTCCGCCTGGAAGCCAAGTTCGACGACTTCACGGTGATCGCCGACCAGCCGATCCGCTACAAGGGCGACGGCTCGGCGCCGGGCCCGTTCGATTACTTCCTGGCCTCGTCGGCCCTGTGCGCGGCCTACTTCGTCAAGTTGTACTGCAATACGCGCGACATCCCGACCGAGAATATCCGCCTGTCGCAAAATAATATCGTCGACCCGGAAAACCGTTACCAGCAGATCTTCAAGATCCAGGTCGAACTGCCGGCCGATATGCCCGAAAAAGACCGCCAGGGCATCCTGCGCTCGATCGAGCGCTGCACGGTCAAGAAGGTGGTCCAGGCCGGGCCGGAATTCGTGATCGAAGAAGTGGCGAACCTGGACGCCGATGCGCAAGCGCTGCTGACGCTGCAGCCGTCGGGCGAATCGGCCACCTATATCCCGGGCAAGGACTTGCCGCTGGAGCAGACCATCGCGAATATGTCGGCGCTGCTGGCCGGCCTGGGCATCAAGATCGAAATCGCCTCCTGGCGCAATATCGTGCCGAATGTCTGGTCGCTGCACATCCGCGACGCCCATTCGCCGATGTGCTTCACCAATGGCAAGGGCGCCACCAAGGAAAGCGCGCTGGCCTCGGCCCTGGGCGAATACATCGAACGCCTCAGCAACAACCATTTCTATGCCGGCGCCTATTGGGGCGAAGACATCGCCAACGCGCCGTTCGTGCATTATCCGAGCGAGCGCTGGTTCAAGCCCGGGCGCAAGGATGCGCTGCCGGCCGGGATCCTGGACGAATACTGCCGCGACATCTACAACCCGGACGACGAACTGCGCGGCTCGCACCTGATCGACACCAATTCGGGCAACGTCGAGCGTGGCATTTGCGCGCTGCCGTTCGTGCGCCAGTCGGACGGGGCGACCGTGTATTTTCCGTCCAACCTGATCGAAAACCTGTACGCCAGCAACGGCATGAGTGCCGGTAACACGCTGGTCGAAGCGCAGGTGCAGTGCCTGTCCGAGATATTCGAGCGCGCCGTGAAACGCGAAATCCTGGAAGGCGAACTGGCCTTGCCGGATGTGCCGGACGAGGTGCTGGCCAAATACCCCGCCATCGTGGCCGGCATCAAGGGACTCGAAGAGCAGGGCTTCCCGGTGCTGGTCAAGGACGCGTCGCTGGGCGGTGTTTATCCGCTCATGTGCGTGACCTTGATGAATCCAAAGACCGGCGGCGTGTTCGCCTCGTTCGGCGCGCACCCGAGTTTCGAAGTGGCGCTCGAACGCAGCCTGACCGAACTGCTGCAAGGCCGCAGTTTCGAAGGCCTGAACGACCTGCCGCGCCCGACGTTCTCCAGCCACGCAGTGACCGAGCCGAATAACTTCGTCGAGCACTTCATCGATTCGAGCGGCGTGGTGTCGTGGCGCTTCTTCAGCGCCAAATCCGATTACGATTTCGTCGAGTGGGATTTTTCGGGCGAGGGCAAGGATTCGAACGCGCAGGAAGCCGCGACCCTGTTCGCCATTCTCGAAGAGATGGGCAAGCAAGTGTATGTGGCGCAGTACGACGAGCTTGGCGCAGTCGCCTGCCGCATCCTGGTGCCGGGTTACTCCGAAGTCTATCCGGTCGAAGACCTGGTATGGGACAACACCAACAAGTCGCTGCTGTTCCGCGCCGACATCCTGAACCTGCACCGCCTGGGCGATGCCGCGCTGTCCGACCTGCTCGATCGCCTCGAGAACAACGAGCTGGACGAATACTCCGACATCGCCACCCTGATCGGCATCGAGTTCGACGAGAACACCGACTGGGGCCAGTTGACCGTGCTCGAACTCAAGCTGCTGATCCACCTGGCCTTGAGGCAGTTCGAAGAAGCGCACGAACAGGTCGGCGCCTTCCTGCAGTACAACGACAACACGGTCGAGCGCGGCCTGTTCTACCAGGCGCTGAACGTGGTGCTCGAAGTGGTGCTGGACGACGAGCTGGAGCTGGACGACTACGTGCGCAACTTCCGCCGCATGTTCGGCGACGCGCGCATGGACGCTGCGCTCGGCTCGGTCGACGGCAGCGTGCGCTTCTTCGGCTTGACCCCGACCAGCATGGCGCTGGAAGGACTGGACCGCCATCAGCGCCTGATGGACAGCTACAAGAAACTGCATGCGGCGCGTGCCAAGGCCGCCGCAGCGCGCTAAGCTGCGCATGAAAGAGGGCTGAAAAAAAAGGGGTAATGCAGGGTCGGCCCTTGCGCGCCACAACGCTGCTCAATATGCTCGAAGCCGCTGAAGGCGTTACTGAACAAACGCTAGATGCATCCGGAGACGCGACACAATGAACGAGCTGATGTTTCGTAAAGCGACCTGCGCCGACGCGGATGCAATGCTTGTGCTGCTGCGTTCGGTGACGACCGAAGGCGACACGCTGCCGTTCCAGAACGGCGTCGATGGCGATTTCATCGACAGCCAGTGGCTAGGTGCATTCGGATGTGTCCTGGCCTGGCGCGACGATATCTTGCTCGGCATGTACCGCTACAGCGCGAATATGCCGGGTCGCGGTGCGCATATTGCGACCGCTACTTTTCTGGTTGCCAAACAGCATCGGGGACAGGGCCTTGGCCGCAAGCTGGTACAGCATTGTCTTGCGCAAGCGAAAGCATCAGGATTTCGCGCAATGCAATTCAACCAGGTTGTCGCCACCAATCTGGCTGCACTCGCGCTCTACCGTTCACTGGGTTTCAAACGGGTGGGCAAAATTCCTGAAGCATTCGCGCATCCCGAACATGGCTATGTCGCTTCGTATGTCATGTATCTCGACCTGCACTGCGGCGTGTAAAGCGTGAATGCGTCGGTTCCTGGTGTGGGATCTGCGAGGTTGCATGCGCGCCGAACAGCGAGATTCGGTCGCAAGCGTTTGTTAATTACCTGCAGGCAAAGAAGAATGTGTCGAGCCGGCGTAATACAAGGCAACACGCCGAGCACGTTGGCGCTTTAGTGATCAGCAGAAATCAAACTGAGATGCATCATGGGCCGCATGCCTGACTGGCTGATCACCCGCGTGATGACGAGTTCAGGGATTGCCATTTCCTCAAGAAACTGTCGAGCGTACACTTCTCCATAAGCCTTCCGAAGCATCAGTCCAACATCGACCAACATCTGCTGGTGTTTATTCGTTCGGAGCTCGTGCAGATCAGTCATTTTGGGCAAAGAAATCTGGGTAGGCTCCATCCTAAAGTGATCGAATCGGTTGCGGACGCAAGAGCGTGAATTCAGCGACGTCATACAACACGCCGAAGAATATGGCGCACCGATAATGGCCGGGGAATCGGCTTCAGGGGCCGCGCTCGCCTCTCTGGAGGGCAAACACCGGGGTGGCATTGACGAGAGGTGCGCGACCCGTGGTTCGATCCGCATGCCTGCCTGCGTTTGACGGGTGCTCGTCCAATGCTTTAGGATTGAACCATCCCCATTTCGCAATGCGGCATGCGCGACGCCACCTCCACCCGCTTCATCCGCTTCCACCTCAAAACCCGCCACCTGGTGCTGCTGGTCGAACTGGGCCGCCACGCCTCGATCCTGCATGCCGCCGAAGCCGCCGGCCTGACCCAACCCGGCGCCTCCAAGCTGATCGGCGAACTGGAACACGCACTTGGCGTCCCGCTGTTCGAACGCCTGCCGCGCGGGGTGGCGCCCACCTGGTACGGCGAAGTCCTGATCCGGCGCGCCGGCGCGGCGCTGGCCGAGATGGACGCGGCGCACCAGGAAATCATGCAGGGCCAGGCGGGCTTCGGCGGGCGCGTGGCGGTGGGCAGCGTGCGCGCGCCGGCCGCCACGCTGCTGCCGCTGGCGCTCAAGCTGCTCAAGGCCGATAACCCGCGGGTGCAGGTAGCAGTGGTGGTCGATACCAGCAAGACCATGATCGAGCAATTGCGCGCGGGCGAACTGGACATCGTGGTCGGCCGCATCCTCGATCCGTCCGCCGCCGCCGAACTCGACTTCGAGCCGCTGGCCGACGAGCCGCACCGCCTGATCGTGCGCGCCGGCCATCCCTGGCTCGGGCGCGCCGACCTCGCCATCCAGGACCTGGCAGACGCTGCCTGGATCCTGCCGCCGCCCGGACACCTGCGCGACCAGCTGATGGCGCTGTTCGTCTCGCGCGGGCTGGCGCAGCCATTCGACATCATCGAAACCGTCTCGCTGCCGCTGGTGCCGCGCCTGCTTGCCGACAGCGACCGGATCACCGCGCTGCCGCCCGAACTGGTGCAGTCGCAGCTCGACGCCGGCCTGCTGGCCGTGCTGCCGTTCAAGGTCAAGCTGCATGCCGGCGTGTACGGCATCGTTACGCGCAAGCGTCATCACCTGTCGCCGTCGGCCCAGGCGATGCTCGCCGCGCTGCGCCAGGCCGCCGGCCTGGACGCCGGCGCCAGCCGTTGACGCGTTGGCCGACGAATACGGATTTGGCATAGCTCGGGCGAGTTTCGATATATGAAAGCGCACGGGACTGTCCGTATCATCTCTGCCATAACGAGCGTGCACGACACGCCAGCAGAGGAGACACTGCCATGGTTCACCGCTTGCCCCCAGCCGCGGGTCGCGTGTTCGCACGCCCGCATCCTGCCAGTTCCGACGCCGTGGTGCGTCACGTCGGCCGCGCGCCTTCAACCACCGTCCTGACCTTGCTTGCCGCCTGCGCGCTGGCGCTACCGGGCGCGGCGACAGCACAACCGGCCGCCAGCTCGATCGGCGACTTCCCCGACCCCTTCGTCCTGCCCGACGGCGGCGCCTATTACGCCTACGGCACCAACGCCAACAAGAAAAACGTCCAGCTGCTGCACTCGACCGACCTGCAGACCTGGCGCGCACTGCCGGACGCGATGCCGAAACTGGCGCGCTGGGTGCGCCAGCCGGTGCCGCACGTGTGGGCGCCGGAAGTCGTCAGGCTGGGCAATCGCTACGTGCTGTACTACACGGCGCACGACCGCGCGACCGACCGCCAGTGCATCGGCGCCGCCGCGTCGCGCTCGCCGCGCGGTCCTTTTGTGGACCGCTCGAACGCACCGCTGGTGTGCCAGAGCGCGCTTGGCGGCACCATCGACGCCAGTCCCTTGCTCGAAGGCGGGCGTTTGTATCTGTACTTCAAGAGCGACGGCAACTGCTGCAATATGCCGACCCACCTGTTCGTGCAGCAGTTGCGCCCGGATGGGCTGGGCGTGATCGGCGAGCCGACCATGCTCCTGACCAACGGCCGCCCTTGGGAAGGCAAGGTGATCGAAGCGCCGACCATGGTGGTGCGCGACGGTAAGTACACCTTGCTGTATTCGGCCAACGATTTCGGCAACGGCTCGTACGCGGTGGGGCACGCCAGTTGCGACGGTCCGACCGGACCGTGCCACCCGGTCGGCGATGCTCCCTTCTTGAAAAGCCGCGCCGAGGCGTACCTGATGGGGCCGGGCCACCAGGGCGTGTTCCGCGCCAATGCCCAGGATTACATCGCTTACCACGCCTGGGAAATGAAACCCGACGGCAAGCGCGCCGACCGCCGCTTCCTGTACATCGACCGCCTCAACTGGGTCGACGGCCAGCCGGTGGTCAAGGGCACCACCCTGATCAAGTAGCGAATTTACAACAGTGATCGACGTGCTTTGCGCACGGTCGTGCGCCGCGTCCCGGCGCGAACGACGAGAATGGCACGGCCTGCAATACCGAACCTGCATCACGGCGTCCGGGCATGCAAGCCGAACGGACCGGCACAGGTCCGCACGAGCAAAGACGTAAAATGGGGAGACCAAGTAGTGCAACGCAGAAGCTTTCTCACTGCCTCATCGCTGCTCGGCCTGCACGGCGCGCCGGCGCTGGCGCAGACCGCGCGGCCGCTCGAGATCAGGATGTGGACCCTGCTCAGCGGCGGCGACGGCGCGCGCATGCACGCGCTGGTGAACGCCTTCAATGCCAGCCAGCGGTCGGTGCGCGTGGTCAGCACCACGCTCAAGTGGGGCGAACCGTTCTATACCAAGCTGATTACCTCGGCAGTGGTCGGCGCCGGCCCCGAGATCGCCACCGTCCATCTGTCGCGCTTGCCGAACCTGGCCGGCGGCGGCGTGCTGCGTCCGATCAGCGAGGCCGAGCTGGCGGCGGCCGGCCTCAAGGCGGGCGACTACTTCCCGCGCCAGTGGACCAAGTCGGCGCATGGCGGCGCCCACTACGCGATCCCGCTCGACATGCATCCGCTGGTCCTGTACTACAACAAGACGCTGGCCGGTCAAGCCGGCCTGCTCGACGGCGCCGGACGGCTGGCGCCGATCGAAGGATTCGCGGCGTTGACGGCGGCGTTTCGCAGCGCGCGCCAGCGCACCGGCAAGGCCGGGCTGGCGATGGAAGCGAACCAGAGTTCGTTCGCGATCTGGCGCCTGTGGCTGTCGCTGCTGGCGCAGCGCAAGGTGCCGCTGATCGAGAACGGTCGCTTTGCCTATGGCAGCGCCGGCGTCGAGGAACTGGCCAAGGTCAGCGCCTGGTTCAGCCGCGGCTACGCCCAGGCCGGCCTGAATTATCCGGCCTCGACCAGCCAGTTCATGGGCGGCGGCGCCGCCTTCATGCTCAATGGCGTGTGGGAGGTGCCGGAAATGGTGCGCACCACGCGCGCCGGCACGCTCGGCTTCGACTACGGCATCGCGCCGCTGCCACGCCTGTACGGCGACGCCAGCGTCTGGACCGACTCGCACGCGTTCGCGCTGCCGGCCAACGAGGGCAACCCCCTCACGCCCGGGAAAGCGCGCGCGGCGCTCAGCTTCATCGCCTACGTCAGCCGCCATTCGATGGGCTGGGCCGAAGGCGGGCACGTGCCGGCTTTCCGTCCAGTCGCAGAATCAAGCCAGGCGCGCGCCCTGATGCCGAACGCGCAATACGCCGCCGCCGCGCAGAACGTCATTTACGATCCCGACGGCTGGTACATGGGCGCGGCGGGGCCGGTCGAATCGATGGCGTCCAAATTCATGCCCGGCGCGCTGATGGGCCAGTTGACGCCGCACGACGCCATGCGCATGTTCGAAGACGACGCTTCGCGCCTGCTGCGCAAAGCGCCGCCGCGCTACTAGATCGAGCCGATCATGACGTCAGCGAAATCGCATTCCCTCCCGGCGGCGCTGCTGCTCGCGCCCTTCGTGCTGGCGTTTCTGGTGTTCTTCCTGGGGCCCGCATTCCAGACCTTTTACTTGAGCCTCACCGAGAGCAGCCTGACCCGCACCGGCAACTTCATCGGCCTGGACAACTACGCCACGTTGGCGCAAGACCCGTCGTTCTGGTCGTCGCTGCGCAACACCTTTTATTTCTCGCTGCTGACCGTGATCCCGCTCTGCGCGCTCGGCCTGTTGATGGCGCTGCTGGTGCACCGCTTCACGCGTTACCAAGCGTGGCTGCAGGGCGCATTCTTCCTGCCGTATGTGCTGCCGATTTCTGTGATGGCCCTGATCGCGGACTGGATGCTGCAGCCATCGTCGGGCGTCATCAATCACATCGTCGGCGGCCAGCGCGCCTGGCTGGCCGACGTCGACTGGGCCATGCCGGCGGTGGCCCTCGGCACCATCTGGTGGACGGTCGGCTTCAATATGCTGATGCTGCTGGCCGGCCTGCGCAACATCCCGGGCGAGCTGTATGAGGCGGCGGCGCTCGATGGCGCGCGCGGCTTCACGCTGTTTCGCACCATTACCTGGCCCTCGCTCAAGCCCGTGATCGGCACCGCCTTGCTGCTGCAGCTGATTGCCTCGCTCAAGATCTTCGGCCAGACCTACATCCTCACCGTGGGCGGCCCATTCAACACCACCCGCGTGACGCTGCACTACATGTACGAAACCGCGTTCACCTACAGCGACGCCGGCTACGCCGCTGCGATCGCGATGGCGTTCGTGTTCGTGGTGATTGCCCTCTCGCTCCTGCACGCCTGGCTGGTGCGCGCGCTGGCACGGAGAAATGCATGAAGCATCGCGCGCAACTCGGCTGGACCGTCGCCGGCATCGTCGCCTGCGTGGTGCTGGCCGCCCTGTGGCTGTTCCCGCTGCTGTGGGCCGTCTCGACCGCGCTGCGCCCGGAGCACGAAACCGTGTCCGCCGTGTTCCACTGGCTGCCGCAGGAATGGACGCTGGACGCGTTCCGCACCACGCTCGGCGCCGGCAACCTGCCGCGCTGGCTGTTCAACAGCGCCCTGGTGTCCTTGCTCGTCACGGTGATCACGATGGCGATCAGCTTGAGCGCCGCCTACGCATTTTCGCAGCTGCGTTTCCGTGGCCGTTCGCTGCTGTTCGGTGTGGCGATGCTGGCCTTCCTGCTACCGTTCGAGGCGCTCCTGGTGCCGCTGTTTCGCACCATGAACCAGCTCGGGATGATCAACAGCTACGCCGGCCTGGTGCTGCCGCAGGTGGTCTCGCCCGTGGTGATCTACGTCTTCAAGCAGTTTTTCGACGCGATTCCGGCCGACTTTCGCGAGGCCGCGGTGATGGATGGCGCCGGTCCCTTGCGCGTGCTGTGGAGCGTGTACCTGCCGATCTCGGGCAACATCGTGTGGGCGATGGCGATCGTCACCTTCATCGGCGCCTGGAACAACTTCCTGTGGCCGTTCATCATCGTCACCTCGAACGAGATGATGACGATTCCGCTCGGCCTGACCCAGACCTACGACGCCTTCGGCGTGCGCTACGCCCAGCTGATGGCGGCGGCGCTGCTGGGCGCCTTGCCGGTCGCGCTGGCGTACGGTTTGTTCCAGCGCCGCGTGACCCAGGGGTTCCTGGCCGCGAGCGGGCTCAAAGGTTAAAACATCGAAAGGCAGAAACGCATCATGGCATCGGTAAGCCTTCGCGGCATCAAGAAGCAGTACGACAACAACCAGGTCATCAAGGGCATCGACCTGGCCATCGAGGACGGCGAATTCGTGGTCTTCGTCGGCCCGTCCGGCTGCGGCAAGTCGACCCTGCTGCGCATCATCGCGGGCCTGGAAGAGATTGGCGAAGGCACGCTCGACATCGACGGCGTGGTCAGCAACACGGTCGAACCGAGCCGGCGCGGTATCGCGATGGTGTTCCAGAGCTACGCGCTGTACCCGCACATGAGCGTGGCCGAGAACATGGGCTTTGCGCTCAAGCTGGCCAAGGTGCCGAAGCATGAAATCAGCGAGCGGGTAGGGCGCGCGGCGCAGATCCTGCAGATCGAGCACCTGCTGGAGCGCAAACCGAAAGCGCTGTCGGGCGGCCAGCGCCAGCGGGTGGCGATCGGGCGCGCCATCGTGCGCAAACCGAAAGTCTTTTTATTCGACGAGCCGCTGTCGAACCTGGACGCGGCCCTGCGCGGCCAGACCCGGGTCGAACTGGCGCGCCTGCACCGCGAACTGCGCAGCACCATGATCTACGTCACCCACGACCAGGTCGAGGCGATGACGCTGGGCCAGAAGATCGTGGTCCTGAACGGCGGACGCATCGAGCAGGTCGGCACGCCGGTCGATCTGTACGAGCGCCCGGCCAACAAATTCGTGGCCGGCTTTCTTGGTTCGCCGCGCATGAACTTCTTCGACGCCACCCTTGCCGGCGCGGGCGGACGCAGCGCCAGTGTGGGGTTGGCCGGCGGCGTGACAGTGCAGGTGGCGGCCGACGTCGCGCGTGCGCAGCCCGGCGCCGCCGTCACGCTTGGGGTGCGGCCGGAGCATTTGCAGATCGTGCGAACCGGCCAGGATGGCGCTCACGACGGTGCAATCGGCGCCACCGTGACGCTGGTCGAATACCTGGGCGACGTCACCCTGGTGTATGCCCAGGCCGACGGCGCGGCCGAGATGGTGGCGGTGAAATGCGATGCCGACACGGCGCCGCCACGTGTCGGCAGCCGGGTCGAACTGGTGTTCCCGGCCAGCCGCGCCTTCCTGTTCGACGCTGACGGGAAGGTGTTCGCGCCGGGCTGGGTGGCGAGCGAGGAAGCCCCGCTGACGCGGGTGCTGTAAGGACGCAATACGCCGTACAACAAGCAGCGGCGCCCGTACAGGACGACGTTTTTGTTGAGATGTTGATATGCTACGCGCCCCCGCGCCGGCACTGACCGCTGCGGGGGGACTTCATACAGATTCAAGGAGAAAGCATGTCCCGATTGAGAGTCAAGCCGATTTGCGCCGCCATCATGTTGATGACCGCGTACGGCGCGCCGGCACTGGCGCAGACCACACCCGCTGCTGTCGCTGCGACAGCTGCCGCCGACGACGCGGCGGCGAATGCAAACGCCAACGCGGCTGCCGCTGCGCAAGGGGCCGCGCCGGCAGCGCCGCAACAGGCGCCGGCTGCTGCACCGGCTGCGGCACCGGCAGCGGCCGTGGTCGAGGTGACCGGCCTGCGCCAGAGCCTGCGCTCGGCCGAGACGATCAAGCGCGACGCGGTGCAGGTGGTCGACGCCATCAACGCCGACGACATCGGCAAGTTCCCCGACCGCCAGGCCGGCGATGCGCTGCAGCGCGTGGCCGGCGTGCAGGTGGGGCGTGACCGCGGCCAGACCAGCACCGTCATCATCCGCGGCCTGCCGGACGTCGCCACCACGCTGGACGGCAACGAGATCTTCACTGCCGCCGGGCGCCGCCTGTCGTACCAGGATTTGCCGGTGCAGTCGATCGGCGGCATGGAAGTCTACAAATCGGCCACCGCCAACCAGTTCGAGGGCGGCATCGCCGGCGCGGTCAACATCCGCCTGCGCAACCCGTTCGACAACAAGGGCTTCACCGCCACCGGTTATGTTGAAGACCGCCTGAACAAGACCAATGGCAGCAGCGCCACCAGGAACAAGCATAACCCGGGCGGCGGCTTTTTGGTCAGCAACCGCTGGGACACCAATGTCGGCGAGATGGGCGCGCTGTTCGACGTCTCGGTCAACCGCGAGAACTGGGCCTACCCGGTGCAGTACAACGACCGCCCGACCAATGTATTCTCGGTGAACCCGGACGGCACCGCGGTGCGCCTGGGCGAAACCGGTCCGTTCACCCCGGCGCGCGCCGGCGACGTGCTGGGCCAGTTGCCCAATATCGGCGGCATCTACAACAGCGGCGAGCGCGAACGCCAGAGCATCCACGGCGCCTTCCAGTGGAAGATCAGCCCCAGGCTGCAGGCCAGCGCCCAATACCTGGGCATGGGCTACCAGGGCCGCAATGCGGTCAACTACATCATGAGCAACGTCACCTGGGCGCCGCGCCTGACCAATGTCGTGATGGCGCCGCAGGGTTCTAATTGTGCATTGAATGGCACCGTGTGCCCGATCCTGTCGGCCGACGCCGCAGCGGCGCAATTCGGCGGGCCCTATGACTGGGACCCGTACAGCGCCACCAGCACCTGGGGCCAGAACGAGCGCACCACCACGCACTACCTCAATACCGGCCTGAAATTCGTCGACGGTGCGCTGTCGATCGACACCCAGCTCGGTTATACCAAATCGAAATTCGTCAACGACACCGTGATCGTCGACCAGCAGGTGCCGGGCGCCAGTGCCAGCGTGTTCGCCTACGACGCCTCCGGCCACGGTGGCTTCAACAGCATCACGACCCCTGGCAGCGCCAACGCGATGCGCGACCCGAGCCAGTACGTGCTGCGCGGGATGGTGCAGAACTGGAACGAGCAGGCCGGCAGCCAGCTGCAATGGCGCAGCGACGCCATCTACCGCTTGAAAGGCGACGGTTTCTTCAACGCCATCCTGGGCGGCGTGCGCCTGTCGACGCGCAAGGCCAGCTATCACGGCGCCGAGGGCCACTCCGACTTTACCGGCGCGATACGCCCAACCCCGCTTGGCCTGTTCGGCGCCGACTTCCAGCAGATCGTGCCAGGCCTGGATCGCCTGGGCGGGCCATGGGCGACGCCATCGAGCGACTACCTGATCGACAACGCCGACGCCGTGCGCGAAGCCTATGGCGCCGGCGCCGGCCGGGTGCCGGACGATCCGGCGCGCCTGTTCGACCAGCGCGAGCGCAACGCCACGCTGTACCTGGCCGGGCGCTGGAAAACCGACGTCGCCGGCGTTGAAGTCAGCGGCGAGGCCGGTGCGCGCGTGATCCGCCTGAACCGCAAGCTGCGTGGCCAGAGCCGCATCGGCGACCAGGTGTCAAGTATCGATCTGTCGACGTCCGAGACCAACTTCCTGCCGAGCGCCTCGGCGATCGTCGGCTGGACCGAGGACTGGCAGTCGCACCTTTCGGTCGGCAAGACCATCACCCGCCCCGACTTTGGCCAGCTCAATCCTGCGCTGTCCCTGATTCCGCCGACGGTGAATGCACCGGGCAGCGGTGGCGCCGGCAATCCGGAACTCGACCCGACCCGTTCGACCAACATCGACGCCACGCTCGAGTACTACTTCCAGAAGAACGGCTACGCCCAGATCGCGCTGTTCCACCGCGATATCGACGGCTACCTGCAAAGCTTCACGCAGGATGAAGTCATCGACGGCCAGACCTACCGCGTGACGCGTCCGCAAAACTCGGGCAAGGGCACGTTGAAGGGCGCCGAATTCGGCATCCAGAAGTTCTTCGACTTTTTGCCAGGCGCCTGGAGCGGCCTGGGTGCGCAGTTCAACTACACCTGGATCGACGGCGACAACGAAACCCGCACCACATTCGGCAGCGGCAGCTTCGACAAGACGCCGCTGGTGGGCGTGTCCAAGCAGAACTACAACGTGGCGCTGCTGTACGAGGGCAGCGGCTTCACCGCACGCCTGGCCGCCACCCGCCGCGGCGACTACGTCGAGCAGATCGCCGAAGCGCCGTACAACCAGGACCGCGTGGTCAAGGCCAGCACCTTCGTCGACCTGAGCGTGGGTTACGAAATCAATGACAAGGTGTCGCTCCAGTTCGACGCGATCAACCTGACCCGGGCCAAGTTCGAAAGCTCGCTGGGCGACTACCAGCCGCGCGACATCCGCTACAACCCGACCACCTACGGCGTCAGCCTGCGCTTCCGGATGTAATGCCGGCTTGAACGTGGGATGCACCTGCCGCCATCGTCCATCCGGGCGATGGCGGTTTTTCCCTGGCAGCGACAGGAGACGACATGCAGCGAACCTACCAGAACCCGGTCTATCCGGACACCATGGCCGATCCTTTCGTGCTCAAGCACGACGGCGTGTATTACGCCTACGGCACTGCGCCCGGCGGCGCCGACGGACGCCAGGTCCCGGTGCTGCGCTCACGCGACCTGGTCGCGTGGGAATCCTTGGGTCACGCGCTGCTGCCCAACGGCGCCGAGCATTACTGGGCGCCCGAAGTGGCGTCGCACGACGGCCGCTTCTACATGTACTATTCAAGCGGCTCGGCGCCGGAAGGCACCGACCAGCAACTGCGCGTGGCCGTGGCCGAGCATCCGGCCGGGCCGTTCGTCGACAGCGGCCGCATCCTGGTGCCTGACCAGCCGTTCTCGATCGACGCCCATCCGTTTCGCGACGCCGATGGCCAGTGGTACCTGTTCTACTGCGTCGACTTCCTCGAACTGGAAAACGATCACCGGGTCGGCACCGGCATCGTGGTCGACCGCCTGCTCGACATGACCACGCTGGTGGGCGAACCGAAGATGGTCGTGCGCCCGCACCACGACTGGCACGTATTTCGCAAGGGCCGCACCATGTATGGCAAGGTCTACGACTGGCACACGGTGGAGGGCGCGTCGGTCTTGATCCACGATGGCCTGTATTACTGCTTCTACAGCGGCGGCGCCTGGGAGAAGGACAACTATGGCGTCAGCTATGTGGTGGCCGATCATCCGCTCGGACCTTGGCGCCGTCCCGAAGGCGGTCAGGCAGCGCTCGTGATGCGCAGCCGCGCCGGCGCCGTGATCGGGCCGGGTCACAACAGTTTTACAACGTCACCGGATGGCAGCCAGACCTGGATCGTGTACCACGCCTGGGACGTGGCGCAGACCACGCGCCGCATGTGTATCGATCGGCTGGAGTGGGAAGCGGGGCGGCCGTTGACCGACGGGCCGTCCCACAGCGCGCAGCCGGCGCCGCGCTGATCGTGCGTCTTGTCGGCGCGGCGCCACGGTCCACTGGCCGCGATCGTCCTGGTTCCACGCATACGTTGCATTGAACCAGCGCCAGGCCGGGTCGAGCGGATGCGCATATATTTCAGCATCAGGTAGGGACATCGGCGCAAGCGCCACCATAGTGCGGCTGGCGCCGTCGATGTCGACGACCTGCAGCGCCTTGATCTCCGAGGTCGCAAGCGCGGGGCAATCCGGGGTCGCGCACCCCGTCAGCAAAGCGCTTGCCAGGACAGCCGGAGCGATAGACCGGCACCAGCGTCTCATTTGGCGCGACGGCATCAGATCCGGGCACGGCATGCGGTTGCTGTTCAAGGTTTCGATACCGAAGGTGTGGCAGCAGGCTGCACTCCCGGTCGCACCAACGCTGCATGCTATACTTGCGCTCTTATCATGTTTAACACGTGTATGCGACGATTATTCGTCATCTGGCTGATCCTGCTGTTCCCCCTGAATGTCCTGGCGATGTCGATCTCGGTCGCCTCGTTTGAACACGGCCAGCCAGAACACGTCGCCCCTGCGGCATCAGCCGCCGATTCCTTCTTCTCCAGTCTGTTCGATAACCAGCCGGTGGGCGACCTCGATTCGGACGAGCCGCCGGCCGTGGCCGACCTGCATGACCAGGTCAACGAAGAAGACTTGTCGCAACTCATCCTGCCGCCCCATGTGGCGCGCGCGTCCGGCATGCCGCTGCGGCACGCGCAATCGGCATCCCCGCCGCTCAAACCGCCGCCCATCCTGTAACGCGTCGCCCTGTTTTCACGGCGACTGGCGCCCGCGCGCCGGTTCCCGGCGTCGAGCCTTCGCTCGCCGCTTGAGCTCACGTCTACACGAATAAAGAGGCAAACACATGGAATGGCTATTCGACCCCACCATCTGGGCGGGTCTGCTGACACTGGTCGTTCTCGAGATCGTTCTCGGGATCGACAACCTGATTTTCATCGCAATCCTGGCCGACAAGCTGCCGCCGCACCAGCGCGATAAAGCGCGCCTGATCGGCCTGTCGCTGGCAATGGCGATGCGCCTTGGCTTGCTGACGATCGTCTCGTGGCTGGTCACGCTGACCACGCCGCTGTTCTCGGTTGGCGCATTCTCGTTCTCGGGGCGCGACCTGATCCTGCTGGTGGGCGGCATCTTCTTGCTGTTCAAGGCCACCGTCGAACTGCACGAACGCCTCGAAGGCGTGACCCACGTCGCCACCCGATCGAAGGTCTACGCCGGCTTTGCCGCCGTGGTGGCGCAGATCGTGGTGCTCGACGCCGTGTTCTCGCTCGATGCCGTGATCACCGCGGTGGGCATGGTCGACAACCTGGGTGTGATGATGGCGGCGGTGGTGATCTCGATCGGCGTCATGATCCTGGCTTCCAAGCCACTGACGCGTTTCGTCAATGCCCATCCGACCGTGGTTGTGCTGTGCCTGAGCTTCCTGTTGATGATCGGTCTGAGCCTGGTGGCCGAAGGCCTGGGCTTGCACATCCCGAAAGGCTACCTGTACGCGGCGATCGGCTTCTCGATCCTGATCGAGACCCTGAACCAGTTCGCGCGCCGTAACTTCCTCAAGAACGAGGCGCGCGTGCCGCTGCGCGACCGCACCGCCGAATCGGTGCTGCGCCTGATGGGTGGCCGCACGCGCGCCGAAGCCGCGAGCGATGCTGAAGATGCCGATCAAGTTCTGCCGGACGCCTTCGCGGTCGAAGAACGCAATATGGTCAGTGGCGTGCTGACGCTGGCCGACCGCTCGATCCGCTCGATCATGACGCCGCGTTCCGAGATGTCGTGGGTCGACCTCGATGCCGATCCGGCCGCCATTTTGCTGCAGCTGCAGGAAACCCCGCACGGCCTGCTGCCGCTGTGCCGCGGGCAGCTCGACAAGGTGGTCGGCATCGCCCGCGCCAAGGACCTGATGGGCAACCTGGCCATGCACGGCTGGATCGACGACGGGGTGGCCAGTAGCGCCGGCGCCATTCGCGCGCCGATCGTGCTGCCCGATACCGCCGGGGTGCTCAAAGCGATCGACACGCTCAAGCGCGCGCACGGTTCGCTGGTGCTGGTGACCGACGAATTCGGCGTGGTGCAGGGCTTGATCACGCCGGTCGACATCCTGGAAGCGATCGCCGGCGAGTTCCCCGACGAGGACGAGCAGCTGGCGATCCGTCCGCAGCTCGACGGCAGCTGGGTCGCCGACGGCGGCGCCGACCTGCACCTGCTCGAGCAGGTGCTGGACACCGATGGTTTGATCAGCGACGACGATGACTACACCTCGCTGGCCGGCTTCCTGCTGGCGCGCTTCGAGACCATGCCGGAGCTCGGCCAGGCGCTCGACCTGGACGGCTTGCGCTATGAGGTGCTGGCGCTCGAAGAGCGCCGCATCGCGCGCGTCGCCATCACACGGGTCGACAGCGCCGGCGCGGACGACAGCATCAAACCGACGCCCCAGGCGGCGGTTTGAAATCACGACATTCATTTTTTAGAACCAAAGAGGAAACCATGAAACGCATCATCCTGTTCATCGCCACCAATATGGCCATCATGCTCGTGCTGAGCCTTAGCGCCAGCCTGCTGGGCGTGAACCGCTTCCTGACCAGCAATGGCCTCAATCTCGGCATGCTGCTGGCCTTCGCCGCCCTGATGGGCTTTGGCGGCTCGTTCATTTCGCTGCTGATCTCCAAGCCCATCGCCAAATGGTCGACCAAGGCGCGCGTCATCACGCAGCCGGCCAACAGCACCGAGCAGTGGCTGGTCAATACCGTCGCCGCGCAGGCGCAGAAGGCCGGCATTGGCATGCCCGAAGTGGCGATTTACGAGGGCGAGCCGAACGCGTTTGCCACCGGCGCGACCAGGAACAGCTCCCTGGTCGCGGTATCGACCGGCCTCTTGCAATCGATGAACCAGGACGAAGTCGAAGCGGTGCTGGCGCACGAAGTGGCGCACATCGCCAATGGCGACATGGTCACGCTGACCCTGATCCAGGGTGTGGTCAACACCTTCGTCATCTTCCTGGCGCGTATCGTCGGCTACTTTGTCGACGGCATGCTGCGCAAGAATGACGAAGAGTCCTCAAGCCCCGGCATCGGCTACATGGTCACCGTGGTCGTGTGCGAGATCGTGTTCGGCCTGCTGGCCAGCATCATCGTGGCCTGGTTCTCGCGCCAGCGCGAGTTCCGCGCCGACCGTGGCGCCGCCAGCATCATGGGCCGCGAGCAGCCGATGATCGCGGCGCTGCGCCGCCTGGGCGGCATGGCCGAAGGCGAACTGCCGAAGAACATGAGCGCCTTCGGCATCTCGGGCAAGGGCGGCGCGCTGGCGCTGTTCTCGAGCCACCCCCCGATCGAAGCGCGTATCGCGGCGCTGCAGTCGCGCTAACGCTTCGGCGCGCAGCGGATCGCGAAGTCGACGTGGTAATGCTCGTCGTGGCGCACCCACGGTTTCGAGGCCATGAACGGCAGCGCTTTCAGGCGCGGCCCGGACGGCGTGTCGTACAGGTGGCGCGTCAGCGTCGGATCGAAAATGACGCGGCGGATTGCGACATTGTGCTTGCGCGCCTGTTCCTGCAAACGCTCCAGGTGCGCGGCCAGCGCGTCGTAGTCGATGCGCAGGTTGCCGATGGCGCCCTTGCTGTCGAATTCGAGGTCGTAGCCGAAGCGGTTGGCGGCCGACGCCGGCAACCTGGCCGGACTGCCGTCGCTGCCGCGCACCGGCACCATGAAGTCGACCGAGATCCCGGCTTCGTGGGTGCGGTGCGGCGGCATCGGTCCGCCCTGGCGCAGACCGGTTTCGCCATACACGTAAGTTACGCGCGGTTGCAGCGTTTCCAGGTCTTTATAGGCGGCGCTGACGACATCGCGCACCGTTTCGTGCACATAGGTGCGACCGAGCTGAATGCCCAACGCCGCATACGGCGCGAAGTTGGGGCCCGACGCCGGCAGCGGAACGGCGCCGTCGATGCGGCCGCTGTCCGAGGTGCCGAAGCAGATGCTGGCCCTGGCCGGCGCTGCCTGCAAGACAGCGGCGCAGGCCACGCCGATCGGAAACAGCGCGAGTCGGCATAGCGCCGTTTTCATGTCTGCCGCATAGCTGGTCATAGGGTCTCCACGGTTGGCGGTGTTCGTCAGTTTTATCTGAGAAATTGCGCGACCACAATCCAACGCCTGCGCCGCATTTGATTGCCGACAAACTTGCGGGATGTTCGCCCGCAAGCTGTCGCGCGCCAGCCGCGCATACCGCCGATCTGTTCAGCCTTGCGGCCGCGCCATCCCCGGCACCCCTTGCCGGATGGCGCGCGAAAAATCGGCGCCATCGCGGTCGGCCGCATTGGCGCGATCGTTGATGTGGCCTTTTTCCTGCAGCTCGGCATACGGCACGTCCGGCGTAAGCGCATCCTGGTCATACGCATATTCAGCAAAGTGGCCCGAGGCCAGCAGGCGCCAGTCGAGCGGCAGTCCCGGCGCGATGCGGCGCGCCAGCTCGAACAGGATCGTGGTGCAGTTGCTGGTGAGGGTGTTGTACCACTGCGGTTGCTGGCGCAGATTCTCTGCCCGTTCCAGGTAGTCGAGCAGCACCGCGCGCAGCTGTTCCGGCTTGGCGCGCAGGCGGTACAGATAGACCTGTTCGCCGCGCACGTTGCTGCGCGTGCGCACGATGTCGCGCTCGTCGGCGGCGACGATCACCTGCTCGAAACGGCGGAAAAACCCGCCGATCGCGGAGAACGATTCCTGGCGTTCCTTGCGGATTTCAAGCGAAAACACCAGCTTGCGGCCGTCGCTGAATTCAAACGCGATCAGGGTGTGCGCGATGTGCGGCCCCATCCAGTACGACATGACCAGGTCGGCCGACTCGAGCCGGCGCAGGTCGTACTGGCGCGTTTCCCAGCGCGCGGTGTAATCGAGCTCGGTGCGCCAGTCGAAGTTGCGCACATTGTGCAACGTGACGATGTCGCCGTCGATTTGCGGCTCGAGCATCTGCGCCACATCGTCGGCCCAGACCCGGTCGTGCGACGGCGTCAAGCCCTGCCACCAGGCGCCCAGCGCCACCACGCCGACCGCGCAGGCCAGCAGCACCTGGCGCCAGTAGCGGCGCGCGTGTTTCGACAGCAGCACCGCCAGCGCCGCCGCGCCCAGCACGATCCAGGCCGCGCCGAAGGTCAGCGCCCATGGGCGCGAGAGCTGGAACCACAGCGCCAGCGCGCCCCATGCGGTGGCGAGCAGAATCAGCAGCGCCACCACGGCAGCGAATACACGGTGCGCCCACATCAGTGTTCTCCCTTGGCGTGCGAGCCGGTTGGGGTTTCAGGCAAAAACCAGTTCAGCACCAGCGCGCACAAGCCGCCGGTGGCGACGCCCGACTCCAGCACATTGCGCAGCGCGGCCGGCATGTGCACCAAAAATTCCGGCACCTGCGACACCCCCAGGCCCAGCGCCAGCGACACCGCGATGATGAGCAGCGCGCGCCGGTCGAGCGGCACGCTGGCCAGGATATTGATGCCGGCTGCCGCCACCGCGCCGAACATCACCATCGCCGCGCCGCCCAGCACCGGCTCGGGCACTGCCTGGATCACGCCGGCCACCGCCGGGAACAGGCCGAGAATGACCAGGAACAGCGCGATCCACATGCCGACATGGCGGCTGGCGATGCCGGTCAGCTGGATCACGCCGTTGTTCTGGGCGAAGATCGAGCTGGGGAAGGTATTGAAGATCCCGGCCAGCAGCGAGTTTGCCCCGTTCACCAGCACGCCGCCCTTGATGCGCGCCATCCACAGCGGGCCTTCGACCGGCTGGCGCGACACCTTGCTGGTGGCGGTGACGTCGCCGATCGCTTCCAGCGACGTCACCAGGTAAATCACCAGCATCGGCACGAACAGCGCCCACGAAAAGCCCAAACCGAAGTGCAGCGGCAGCGGCACCTGGAACAGCGGCGCTTGGTGCATGCCGCTGAAATCCAGCCGTCCCAGCCACGCCGCCAGCGCATAGCCGACCGCCAGCGCGATGACGATGGCGGCGCTACGCATCCACACGACCGGCACCCGGTTGATGGCGACGATGATGGCCAGCACCACACCGGAGAGCAGCAGGTTTTCGCCGTTGGCGAAGCTGCCGTCGGCCATCGCGCCATAGCCGCCGCCCATGCTGATCAAGCCGACCTTGATCAGGGTAAGGCCGATCATCAGCACCACGATGCCGGTCACCAGCGGCGTGATCAGACGTTTCACGAAGGGCAGGATGCGCGACACGCCCATCTCGATAAAGGCGCCGGCCACCACCACGCCGAAGATCGCCGCCATCACCGCTTCCACCGGCGTGCCTTGTTTCACCATCAGTGCGCCGCCGGCGATCAGCGGGCCGACGAAGTTGAAGCTGGTGCCTTGCACGATCAACAGGCCCGCGCCGAACGGGCCGAAACGGCGGCACTGCACGAAGGTCGCGATTCCCGAAATCACCAGCGACATCGAGACGATCAGGTTGGTGTCGCGGCTCGATACCCCCAGCGCCTGGCAGATCAGCAGGCCTGGCGTGACGATCGGGACGATGATCGCCAGCAGGTGCTGCAGGGCGGCGAGCATGCCGATCAGCGGGGGCGGGCGGTCGTCCAGGCCCAGGATCAATTCGGAGTGGGCGGACGGCGTGTCGTGTGGGCGCATGGAAGAGGCCGGGCAAAAGCGCGATTCTACAGCGCTTGCGCTTGCCAGCGGCGTTGTAGAATGCCGCCTTCACCAATCAGCACGGGACAGGCGGCGCCCCATGGCCACAGGATTGACCGTTTCACGCATTCTGCATGCGGGCTATGTATTCGCGTGCGAAGGCACGCGGATCGCCTTCGACACCATTTTTGAGAACCCGTTCAGCCGCAACTGCCACGCCTTTCCCGACCTGCGCTTCGATCACGAAACGATTCGCGCGCAGCGCTTCGACGCCGTCTTCATCTCGCACTTCCACGACGACCACTGCTCGCTCGAGAGCCTCGATCTGCTGGCGCGCGATACGCCGCTGTACATCTACTGCATCTTCGACGAACTGTTCGGGATGGTGCGCCGGCTTGGCTTCACCCAGGTGCATGCGCTGGCGCTGAATGTGGCGGTCAAGGTCGGCCCGTTCGAGGTCACACCGCGCGACGCGATGGACGCCGACGTCGACTCGATGTTCCAGGTGCGTGCCGGCGGCATGAATGTGCTGAACGTGGTCGATTCGTGGATCGACGATGGCACGCTGGCGCAACTGGTCGATGAAGGGCCATGGGACATGGTGTTGTGGCCGTTCCAGACCATGCGCGAACTCGAAGTGCTGGCGCCATCGCGCGCCGCCGCCGCGCCGCCGAGGTTGCCGGAAGAATGGATCGACCAGTTACAGGCGCTGGCGCCGCGCTTCGTGGTGCCCAGTTCCTGCCAGTTCGTGCAGGAGCCGTGGTCGTGGTACAACCGCGCCTTCTTCCCGATCACCTACGCGCAGTTCACGCGCGAAGTCGGCGTGGCGGTACCAGGCGCGCAGATCGTGCGCCTCGATCCCGGCGTGTCGGTGCGCGTCGATGGCGCCGGCATTCATCCGGCGCCGCCGCTCGACTGGATCGAACCCGTCGGTGCGCAGGATGTCGATTACGTTTATGAAGGCAATGCCGCGCCGCCGTCCACGGGCGAGATCGCGCGCCTGCTGGCGCAGGACATGGCGCCGCTGACCGAAACGCAGCGGCGCCGTGTGCTGGACTATTGCAGCATCGGCCTGGTCGGGAAATATGGCGACGTCGAAGCGGCTTCCGGGTATTTTGAGCAGCCGCGCATCTGGCAGCTGTCGCTGTACGACGATGCGGGCGTGGCCACCCACCTGCGCTACCGCCTCGACGGCGAGGTCGCACTGGCGGTCGACCTTGACGCCGGGCCGCTCGGCTGGACCACCGAAATCCCGACCGTCAAGCTGTACGCCGCGCTGGAACTGGGCGAGTCGCTGACCTCGATGTACATGCGCATCAACGACGCCGTGTTCGACGCCGCCACCGAGGACCAGATACAGGACGCCGACGTGGTCGACGATCCCCTGATCCGCTGCCTGTTCAGCGACACCTTCGGCGCCTACCAGGCGGCCCAGCTGCGCCGTCTTCTCAGCCGGGACTGAGCAGCGCCGACACGTACAGCAGCAGGCGGTCTTCGCTGCGTCCCAGATCGAGGCCGGTCAATTCGCCGATGCGGCGCAGCCGGTAGTCGAGCGTGTTGCGGTGAATCGCCAGCGCCGCTGCGGTGGCGGCCGCGTTCTCGTTGTGCGCGAACCAGGAATCGAGCGTGCGGCGCAGCATGGCGCCGCTGCGGTCGTGCGCCAGGCGCGCCATCGGCGCGCGCAATTGAGCGCCCTGCCAGCCGGTCCCCAGGCTGGATAACAGCACGGGCAGGGCCAGGTCGTAATAGCTGAAGGTTTCCTGCAGCGGCGCGCGCGCTTGCCCCAGCCGCGCCGCCGTGCGCGCGCTGCCGTACGAGACGGCGGCGCCCTCGATGCCCGCCTGCGCGATCCCCATCGACAGCGTGAACGGCAGCGCGCATTCTTCGCGGATCGACTTCGCCAGCGCTTGCAGGCGCCGCTGCGGCAAGCCGTCGAGGCCCTTGCGCCCGGGCTCCCACGATTCCAGCAGCACCATTTCCGACGGGCCGACGGTCGCCGTCAACGCTTCTGCGCGCCGCGCCTGGAGCCGCATCTGCAAACGCTGCAACTCCCCCAGCGAACGAGCGCTGTCTTCGTGCTCCGGCCGCAGTTCGAGCAAGAATGCCGCGTGCACGCGCTCGGCGTGAAAACCAAGGCGGCGCGCCCAGCCTTCGAGTTCGGCGCGTTGCGGTGCCTCGAAGCGGATCAGGTTCAGCACGAACGCTTCACGGTAGCGCGCATTGCCCTGCAATTCGTGGGTCAGCGCCGCCTGCTCCAGGATCATCTCGGCCGTCAGGCGCACCAGTTCGCCGAACTGGCGCACCTGATCCGGCGCGCCGCTCAGGCCCAGCGCGCCGCACAGCTGGCCACCTGCCGTCAGCGGCAGGTTGATGCCCGGCTGGGCGCCGTGCAGGCCGGGCGCGGCGGCGGCGTCGATCTCCACCGTCATCCGGCGCGCCAGCGCGAGCAGGGCGCCGGCGTGCACTTCGCCGATGCGCTCACGCTGGCCACTGGCCAGGATCACGCCGTTGGCGTCCATGACGTTGACGTTGAACGGAATGATCTGCATCGTACGGGTGACGATGTCCTGCGCCAGGGCGGTGTCGAGCTTGTGCATTCGGCGATTGTGACGATGCACAAGGCTTTGTGCAAGCTTCACCTGCAAAGCTTCGACGCGTCATCTTGTGCAAATGCACGAAAAAAGCCGCTGTCTCAGCGGCGCACTTGGTGCGAAGCGCCGACGCGGCAAGCGGCCCCGATGACCGATAATTGTAGAAATTCATGCACGATCTTTTGTACAAAACAAACTCGGAGACCCCATGAGCAATGCTTCAAACGTTCCCGGCGTAACGGCGGCCGGCGCCGGCGCCGGCCTGCTGGACGGCGCCTACCGCAAGGCCACCTGGCGCCTGATCCCCTTCATCTTTGTCTGCTACCTGTTCAATTACCTGGACCGGGTCAATGTCGGCTTCGCCAAGCTCGAGATGCTCGATGCGCTGCAATTGAGCGAGACCGTGTATGGCCTCGGCGCCGGCATCTTTTTCCTCGGCTACGTCGCCTTCGGCGTGCCCAGCAACCTGATCCTGCACCGGATCGGCGCGCGGCGCTGGATCGCGGTGATGATGGTGGCCTGGGGTGCGCTCTCGGCCTGCATGCTGTTCGTCACGACGCCCGTCGAGTTCTACGTGCTGCGCTTCTTCACCGGCGTGGCCGAGGCGGGCTTCTTCCCGGGCATGGTGCTGTACTTCACCAAATGGTTCCCGTCGCACAAGCGCGGCCAGGTGATGGCGCTGTTCATGTCGGCGATTCCCGTGTCGGGCCTGATCGGCGGCCCGCTGTCGGGCTGGATGCTGAGCCACTTCGCACACGGCCAGGGCGGCATGGATGGCTGGCAGTGGCTGTTCCTGCTGCAGGGCTTGCCGACCGTGCTGCTCGGCGTCGGCGTCTGGTTCTACCTGAACGACGGCATCAAGCAGGCCGACTGGCTGTCGAACGACGAAAAGATTGCGATGCAGGAGGCGCTCGAGCGCGACGAGCAGCAGCGCGCTTCCGGCGTGCATGCGGTGCATTCGTTCGGCCAGGTGCTGCGCGACTGGCATGTGTGGATGCTCGGCTTCATTTATTTCAGCATCCAGATGGGCGTGTACGCGATCAACTTCTGGCTGCCGTCGATCATCAAGGCGCTCGGCTTCGAGGACGCCACCACGGTCGGCTGGCTCAGTGCGATTCCCTACCTGTTCGCCGGCGTGTTCATGGTGCTGGTGGGACGCTCGGCCGACCGTTTGCGCGAGCGGCGCTGGCATTTGACCCTGCCGCTGTTGATGGCGCTGGCCGGCCTGCTGCTGGCGGCGAACTTCTCGACCAACACCGTGATCGTGATGGTAGGCCTGAGCCTGGCGACGATGGGCGCGCTGACCGGCCTGCCGATGTTCTGGCCGCTGCCGGCCGCCTTCCTGGGCAGTGCGGCGGCGGCGGCCGGCCTGGCCTTGATCAATTCGATGGGCCAGATCGCGGGCTTTTTGAGCCCGTTCCTGGTGGGCTGGATCAAGGACGCTACCGGCAGCACCGATGTGGCGCTGTATATCCTGTCGAGTGTGCTGTTCGTCGGCGCCATGCTGGTGCTGGTGGTGCCGGCGCGCCTGGTCAACCGCTGATGGAAGGAATGGACATGAAAATCGTCATCGCACCCGATTCATTCAAGGAAAGCCTGTCCGCCCTGGAAGCGGCGTGCGAAATCGAGGCCGGCCTGCGCGAGATCTTCCCGCACGCCGAGTACGTCAAAGTGCCGGTTGCCGACGGTGGCGAAGGCACGGTCGAGGCCATGATCGCCGCCACCCAGGGACGCCGTGTGAGCCTGAGCGCGACCGGTCCGCTGGGCGCACCGGTCACGTCGTTCTATGGCCTGACCGGCGGCGCGACGCCGATTGCCGTGATCGAGATGGCCGCCGCCAGCGGCCTGGAACTGGTGGCGCCGCACCAGCGCGACCCCTTGGTCACCACCAGCCGCGGCACCGGCGACCTGATCCGCGCCGCGCTCGACGCCGGCGCGCGCCACTTCATCCTCGGCGTGGGCGGCAGCGCCACCAACGACGGCGGCGCCGGCATGCTGCAGGCGCTCGGCGCCGGGCTGCTGGATGCGGACGGCGCCCAGATCGCAGCGGGCGGCGCGGCGCTGGCGGGGCTGGCGCGGATCGATCTGTCCGGGTTCGACCCGCGCATCGTCGACTGCGTGTTCGAGGTGGCGTGCGACGTCAGCAATCCGCTGGTGGGGCCGCGCGGGGCGTCGGCCGTGTTCGGGCCGCAGAAGGGCGCGACGCCGGACGTGGTGGCGCAGCTGGACGCCAACCTGCGTCATTACGCGTCGATTATCGCGCGCGACACCGGCCAGGTCATGGCCGAGATTCCCGGCGCCGGCGCTGGCGGCGGCATTGCGGCGGCCATGCTGGTGTTCCTCAAAGGACGGCTGCGCCCGGGCAGCGAGATCGTGGCCGATGCCGTCGGCCTCGACGCCGCGCTGCAGGATGCCGACCTGGTGTTCACTGGCGAAGGACGCATCGACAGCCAGACCGTCAACGGCAAGACCCCGGTCGGGGTGGCGCGCGTGGCCCAGCGTCATGGCAAACCGGTGATCGCGATCGGGGGCTGCCTGGCGCCCGACGCCTCCGCCGTGCACGCGCACGGCATCGACGCCACCTTCAGCACCGTGCGCAAGGCCGGCACCGCTGCCGAGGCGATGGCCGACGCTGCCTTCAACCTGCGCTCGGTGGCGCGCAACGTGGGCGCCACGCTCAAGCTGGGCATGGCGCTGGGGGCTGCCAGGGCGTGAATCGCGCCCGGCGTCGTTCGGCCTGCAATGTGGGTTTGTTGCAGCCGAGCGACGTGATGTGATAACAACACAAAGTGACTGAAGCGTGCGCCGCCACGAATTGGTGGACTATAAACTCGGCAAGCGCTCCAACCGGTCTTTGACGCCGCCCCAAGCGCACTCCCTCATCGAGACCAGGAGGCTTGCCATGCAATCGACGGTCATTCCGACGCTGACAGTCAACGGCGCCGAGGTCGCGCTGCCGGGCGATGCGCGCGTGTCGCTGCTCGACTTCCTGCGCGAGCACTTGCAACTGAGCGGTACCAAGAAGGGCTGCGACCAGGGCGCCTGCGGCGCCTGCACCGTGCTGGTCGATGGCGAAAAGCGCATCCTGTCGTGCCTGGCGCTGGCGGTGCAGTACCAGGGTCGCGCCATTACCTCGGTCGAAGGCCTGGCCAAAGAGGGCGCGCTGCACCCGCTGCAGCAAGCCTTCATCGATCACGACGGCTTTCAGTGCGGCTACTGCACCCCAGGCCAGCTGTGTTCGGCGCTGGGCATGGCGGCCGAGCTGCGGCGCGGTGTGCCGAGCTATGTCACCGAGGATCTGTCCGGCCAGGACATCGCTTTTACGAACGATGAAGTGCGCGAGCGCATGAGCGGCAACCTGTGCCGCTGTGGCGCCTACAACGGCATCGTGGCGGCCCTCACCGAGCACCATGCAAGCGGCCAACAACGCCAGCCGGCAGCGGAAAAATCATGACCCCGTTCACTTTCGCCCGCGCCCACGATGCGCATGAAGCGGTGCGCCTTGGCGCTGCCGCCGGCAGCAAGTACCTGGGCGGCGGCACCAACCTGGTCGACCTGATGCGCGAAAGCATCGAGCAGCCATCCACCCTGGTCGACGTCAGCGGCCTGTCCGCCAGCATCGAAGAGCGTCCCGGCGGCAGCCTGTGGATCTGCGCCGCCGCCAGCAACACGGCGCTGGCCGAGCACCGCATCGTGCGCCAACGTTTTCCGCTCCTGAGCCGGGCGATTGCCGCCGGCGCCTCGGGCCAGATCCGCAATATGGCCACGGTCGCCGGCAATATCCTGCAGCGCACCCGCTGCACCTATTTCTATGACCAGGCCGGCGCGCGCTGCAACAAGCGCCATCCCGGGCAGGGCTGCGACGCGCTCGATGGCGCCAACCGCAACCACGCGGTGCTGGGGGCATCGAGCGCCTGCGTCGCCACCCACCCGTCCGACATGTGCGTGGCGCTGGCCGCGCTCGACGCCGTGGTGCATCTTGAGGGTGCAGGCGGCGCGCGCAGCGTGCCGTTCCTGGACTTCCATTTGCTGCCGCAAGACCATCCCGAGCGCGAAACAGCGATGCAGCCGGGCGAGCTGATCACGGCAATCGAACTGCAGCCGCTGCCGATGGCCGCGCATTCCAGCTACCGCAAGGTGCGTGACCGCGCCAGCTATGCGTTCGCGCTGGTGTCGGTGGCGGCCGCGCTCGACATCGAGGACGGCGTGGTGAAGGACGTGCGCCTGGCGCTGGGCGGGGTGGCGCACAAGCCATGGCGCGCGCGCATCGCCGAAGACGCGCTGCGCGGCCGGCCCGCCGGCTTCGCCGCCTTCGAGACGGCGGCCGCGGCCGAACTGCTGGCGGCGCGACCGCTGCGCGACAACGGCTTCAAGATCGAACTGGCGCAGCGCGCGATCGTCGCGGTGCTCGGCGCGCTGGCGGCGCGCGGCGCGGCCCGCTCCTGAACGCCACGCCGCACCAGCGCACGCTCACACTGAACAGCGCGCGCCAATCCGCCAGGAGAAGCAGATGAACATCATCCAGAATGTGCAGAAAGCCGGCCAGGCGATCATGCAAAAAGCGGTCGAGCACGCGCCCGACGCGCTGATTCCCGGCGGCCGCCCCGATCCGATCATCGCCCGCGACGAGCCCCTGATCGGCGCACCGATCTCGCGCCTGGACGGAGCGCTCAAAGTGAAGGGCGCAGCCCCCTTCGCCGCCGAGATCCCGCTCGAGCGCATGGCGTATGCGGCGCTGGTCTACAGCACGGTCGCCAAGGGGCGCATCGCCAGCCTCGACACCAGCCTGGCCGAGTCCGCGCCCGGCGTGGTGCTGGTGATGAGCCACCGTAACGCGCCGAAGATGAAGCCGGTGCCGCTGTTCATGACCAAACCCAAGGCCGCCGGCGGCGCCAACCTGCCGGTGTTCCAGGATGAGAGCGTGCACTGGAACGGCCAGCCGGTTGCCCTGGTGCTGGCCGAGACCCAGGAGCAGGCAGATTACGCGTGCACTCTGGTGCGGGTGACCTACGACAGCGCGCACGCGGTCACCACGCTGCAAGAGGCCAGGGAGAACGGCCTGACAACCGGCAGCTTCCAGGGCGAACCGCTGGAAGACATCAACGGCGACGCCGAGCGCGAGCTGGCGGCGGCCGCCTACCAGGTCGACGCCGTGTACACCACGCCGCGCCAGAACCACAATGCGATCGAACTGCACGCCGCCACGGTGGCCTGGCTTGGCGACGAGCTGCGCATCCACGACGCCACCCAGGCCGTGGCCCATACCGCCTGGTCGATGGCAGAAGTGTTCGGCATCAGGGAAAGTCAGGTCCACGTCACCTCGCCGTTTGTCGGCGGCGGTTTCGGCGGCAAGAGCTTGTGGCAGCACCAGGTGCTGGCGGCGGCCGCAGCCAGGCTGGCCAAGCGGCCGGTGCGCATCATGCTCTCGCGCGAAGGCGTGTACCGCGTGGTTGGCGGGCGCACCCTGACCGAGCAGCGGGTGGCGATCGGCGCCGGCGACGACGGCCGCTTCGCCGCCCTGATCCATACGGGCATGGCGCCAATGACCGAGCACAACAACATGCCGGAGCCGTTCATCATGCCGGCGCGCTGCCTGTACGCGGCGCGCAGCATGGCCCTGAATGTCAAGACCGTGGCGATGGACATGCTGGCCAACACCTTCATGCGCGCGCCGGGCGAATCGGTCGGCTCGTTTGCGCTCGAATGCGCGGTGGACGAACTGGCCGAACGCATGGCGCTCGACCCGATCGTGCTGCGCCGGCGCAACGAGCCGGTGCAAGACCCGACCAAGGGCACGCCATTCTCGTCGCGCCATCTGATCGAAGCGTACCGGATGGGCGCCGAGCGCTTCGGCTGGCAGGCGCGCGACGCCAAGCCGGGCATGCGGCGCGACGGCGAATGGCTGATCGGCATGGGCTGCGCGACGGCCACCTATCCGTATTACCGCATGCCGGGCGGGGCCGCGCGCATCACGCTTGGCGCCGACGGACGGGTGCGGGTCGAGGTGGCGGCGCACGAAATGGGCATGGGCACCGCCACTGTGCAAACCCAGGTGACTGCGGCGCGTCTCGGCCTGGCGCTGGAGCAGGTGACGTTTGCCTACGGCGACTCGGCCATGCCGGGCAGCGTGCTGGCCGGCGGATCGCAGCAGAGCGCCTCGATCGGCATTTCAGTCAACGCTGCCCACAAGGCGCTGTTCGCCGAACTGCTGGCGCTGGCCGGACGCGATTCGCCGCTGGCCGGCCTCAAGCTCGACGAAGTGCGCGGCCACGACAACGGCCTGTGCAAGACGGACGAGCCGTCGCGCTATGAAAGCTACGCCGCGCTGCTGGCGCGCGCCGGGCGCGACCAGATCGAAGTCACGGCCAAAGCCCCGCTGCCGCTCGAGACCCAGCACTGGTCGATGCGTTCGTATGGCGCCATCTTCTGCGAAGTGCGGGTCAATACCGTCACCGGCGAGCCGCGCGCGATGCGTCTGCTCGGGTCGTTCGACTGCGGGCGCATCCTCAATGCCAAGACCGCCGCCAGCCAGTTTCGCGGCGGCATGATCATGGGCCTGGGCCTGGCACTGATGGAAGAAACGCTTTGGGATGAGCGCAACGGGCGCATCGTGAACCCGAGCCTGGCCGAGTACCACGTGCCGGCCCACCTCGACGTGCCCGAGATCGAGGTGCTGTGGACCGACATCGCCGACCCGCACGCCCCGGCCGGCGCGCGCGGCATCGGCGAGATCGGCATCACCGGCACCGCGGCGGCGGTGGCGAATGCGGTTTATAACGCTTGCGGCAAGCGCGTGCGCGACTTGCCGATCACGCTCGACAAGCTGCTATAAGGTTCGCTGCCGGCGCCATGCCGATAGCCATGCCCGGCGCCGCAAGGTGGCTCGCGCCGGGCAAGGCGGCTGCTTTGTCGCAGCTGCGCCACTGCCTTGCTGGGGTGGCGACTGCAGTGCCATTGCTGCGCTTTGCCTCAAAGAAGGCCTGCTACGCATCCACTTTCCCTTACCTCGTGATCCGCAAGATCGCCGACGCCAGGCGCGAGAAGCACGGCGTCAGGTCGGCCTCGCTGGCGGCGTAGCAGTACATGCCGACCGGCTTGGCCGGGTTGTAGCAGCGCGACGGCGCATCGGCGACGTTGGCCATGCATTTGAGGATCTGCTCGCCGGTATCGGCGTCGTAGGTGCCGGCGGTCTTGAGCGAGTCGCCCAGGCCGAGGGTGAACACGACGATGCCTTCGTCGCGCGCCTTGGCCGCCACCGCTTCGACCAGGTTGCGCGAAGCGCGCTCGACGTTACGCTGCAACAGCGCCTGGGTGCTGATGTCGGCCGTGACCACGCGCGGGGTGTTGGTCACCACCGGGAATTCGCGCTTGGTCGTATCGTTCTGGTTGGTCGGGCTGTTGTGGGCGTTGTACCAGGCCGGCAGGCTGCGCGTCGTGATCCGGTTGTTGCGGATCACGCGGCAATCGTCGCGCACATAGTCGAACGTGGTGCCGTCGACCGAACTCAACCCGTGTGGCGAGACCATCTCGATCACGCCCGGGATATTTGCGCAGTCGGTCGAGAACATTCCTGGAGTAAAGCTGATGTACGAACCGAACGCTGACGGATCGCCGTCCGAAAAGAACACGATCACGCGCTGGGTCGAGCGGTTGGCGAGGGGGATCGCGTTGAGCTGGTCGCGCGCATTCCACATGCCCTCGACCGAGGCGGTGCCGCCGGCAAACGGATAGCCATCGATCTTCTTGAGCATGGCGGCGCGGTTGAAGCCGCGCGCCGACGTATTGATCGGGAAGTCGACTTCGGCGCCGGACGCAAAATGCATCAGGCCGACCCGGTCCTGGGTCAAGTTGAACTTGTTCAGGAAACTTTTTGCCGAAGCGCGCACCGTCGCCGCCTGGCCCGACAGCGAACCGGAGGTGTCGACCACGAACGCCATGTCGAGGTCGCGCCGGATGGTCTGGGCGTAGGCCACCGGTTTGAGCGATGTAAAGCCCATCACCTGCATGAACGAGACCGGCATCGGCGCCTCGGCGCGCACGTCGATCGTGGCCTGGCCCTGGTTGAACGTGACGTCGGTGCTGAGCAGCGTCGGCGTCGACAACAGGTAGTTCGAGGGGATATTGGCGGCGAAGAAATCGGCGGCCGCGGCCCTGGCGCTGGCGATCTGTTCGGCCTGGTTATTGCCGGCCGGGACCGCGCGGGCGCCGGCCAGCGCGGCCGAGTCGACCGCCGCGTTCAGGCGCGCCTTGACCAGGTAGGCCAGGCCGCCGTCGATCACCAGGCCGACCACGGACAGCAGGACGAGCATGGCCAGTGCGGTCATGATGGCGACGGCGCCGCGCTGGCGGTGAAGAATTGGAGTCATGGAAAGATGCGCTCGAAAATCAGAATACGGTGAACGAATACAGGTCCGGCCCGAAGTCGGGCAGGCTCAGGGCGCCGCTGGCGAAGCCGCTGAACATCATGTCGTAGCGGTAGAAGGTCTCGACCACATACACCACTTCACCGTTGTCGAGCTTGCCGCTCATGACCGACACCGTGGGGCGATTGGTGCTGGTGAACGCGCTGCACTTGCCGGTGGTCGCACTCCAGCTGCCGCAGTTGTAGACCTTGCTGACCGGCCGGTAGTTGCTTTTGCGCGCACCGAGCGCGCGGGCGGCGTCGTCCCAGCGGTACTGGTCGAGCACCACGCTGCGCGAGGCGCCGTTGCTGACCACCCCCATCACGCGGGTGATATACACCATGCCCTGGTTGGTGACGTCCAGCGGCGGCGCGCTCGACATCAGGGCGAAAATGATGTCCTGGCTGCCGGACTCGAGGTCGGTGCTGCCGCGCGCCACCAGGTTGGCGCCTTCGCGGCTGATATTGGTGATGATGATGTTGGCCTGCAGCGCGCGCGCGCCGTCGATCATGCCGAACAGCAGCAGCATCAGGAGCGGCAGCAGCAGGGCGGCTTCGACCGCGGCGATGCCGCGCTGGCGACGGCGGTCACGAAAAATGGGCATCATCAGAAGAACTCGTTTTGCATGGTGGCGCCGACATTGAAGGTGTACTTGCCGTCCTTGAAAAAGGTCGACAGCAGCGGCGTGGAGATCTGCCACTCCGAGGTCAGCTGCAGTACGACGATGCTGCCGGGGGCGCCGAACATGCTGTTACTGTAATTGGCGGTGGTGTAGCCAACGCCGTTGACCGCGACCTTGGTCGAGAGCTTGTCGTAGAAGCCGAGCGAATTGCCGCGCATGCTCTCGATGACGGCGGCGTAGCGCTGCTGGTTCTTGGTGGCCGGGTCGAGGTTGCTCTGGCCGGTAATGGCGTAGCGTGCGCCTTCGCGCACCGCATATTGCATGGTGAGGGTGGCGAAGAACATCAGGCTCAGTTCGACGAGCGCCAGCAGCACCAGCAGGAACACTGGTGCGATAATCGCCATTTCGACAACTGTGGCGCCAGACTGACGGCGCAGGGACGGAAATTTCGGCATTCAGACAATTTTGGTGGGTTATGCCCGCAGCATGCGGTAAGCTTCGGAAATTCTACATGGCAATTTCTGATTTTTCGTCTTTATTCAGGATGACTTCATGCCGTTGTCGGCGCCGAGCAACATGAATTGGTTTAAAGATATCATTTCCTTCCTGTCCATGCGCCGTATGCGCGCGTCTCAGTCCGCTTCCGCCACCACGTCCGCTCCTGCCACGCCCGGTGCGCTTGCTGCCGCGCCCGATACCGAAGCCTGGATGGTGTTCGGCATGCGCCTGTTGCTGGCCGTGTCGGCATTGCTGACGCTGTACATCAATCCGAGCATGCCGCTGGCCGACAGTCCGGTGGCCTTGACGGTGTTCTCGGCGTACACCGTGCACAGCCTGGTGCTGCTGTTGATCGCGCGCCGCCGCGCCGGGTTCTGGCATGGACCGGTGGTGTACTGGATCGACATCGGCTGGTATGGCCTGATGGCGTTCGCCAGCGGCGGCGCGGTCAGCCCGTTCTTCTCGTTCTTCTTCTTTGCCATCCTGGCGGCGTCGTTTCGCCACGGCTTTGATGCCGGCGCCCGCCTGACGCTGGGCTCGGTGCTGATGGTGACGCTGGCCGTGCTCGGCACCCAGGGGTTCGGTTCGCTGCACATCCTGCTGCTGCGCGCCACCTTCGTGCTGGCGCTGGGCTACATGATCGCGTTCTGGGGCGGCCTGGCGGTCGACCAGCGGCGCCGCCTGGCGCTGCTGCGCGACGTCAGCCGGCTGTCGAATCCGCGCTTCGGGGTGCAGCATACGCTCGATTCGCTGATGGAAAAGATATTGCTGTTCTATGGCGGCGGCGCCTGCACGCTGCTGATGCAGGACAGCCACGAGCGCTGGATGCTCAATACCGTGCACCACCCGAAGAGCGGGCGCGCGATCAGCCACAACCGTGCCAACGAGGCGGCGGTCGAGCCGTTGCTGGCGCTCGACAAGGGTGCGGTGCTGTATCACGGTGGCGGGGTCGAGCTGGCGCTGGGCTGGCTGCCCGAAAGGCTGCAGGACCGCGTGGCCGACCTCGCGGCGCGCCTGCTGCGCGCGCATCCAACGGCACTGCGCTACAACCAGGAACAGCGCGAATGGCGCCAGGTCGACCTGGATGCTGCGGGCCACATCGCGGACCTGCTCGACACCGATACCTTCATCAGCGCCTCGCTGCCGCTGCGCAAGGGGGCGGGGCGCATCTTTGTCACCGGCCGTGGCCTGCGCCGCGGCGACGCCACCTTCCTCAAGCACATCGTGCAGCAGGCGTTTCCGGTCATCGAAACCATCGACCTGCTCGACCGCCTGGCCTCGGAAGCGGCGTTTCGCGAACGCCAGACCATCGCGCGCGACCTGCACGACAGCACGATTCAACCCTATATTGGCCTGCGCCACGCGGTGGCGGCGATCCGCAACGGCGCCGGCGACGCCAGTCCGATGGCGCCCGAACTCGACCGCCTGCTGGCGATGTGCAGCGGCGTGATCGGCGACATGCGCGACTTCGCGCACCGCTTCAAGAGCGGGCGCCAGGAAGAGCCCGAACTATTGATTGCGCTACGCCGCCAGTTACGCCAGGTGCAGACCTTCTACGGGGTCGATGTGGTGCTCGAGGTCGATGACGATGCGGCCATCAACGACCGCATGGCGGCCGAGGTGTTCCAGATCGTCACCGAAGGCATCAGCAATATCTGCAAGCACACCCGGGCGCGTACGGCCGGTGTGTTCGTTTCGCAGGACAAAGGGCAGTTGGCGATCGATATCTTCAATCCGGCCGGCGATAACGGGCAGGGCGCGGTGGCGCCGGCGCCGTTCCGTCCGCGTTCGATCGCGGAGCGGGCCGGCGCCCTGGGCGGCACCCTCGAGGTCGAAGCGGACAACCGGCAGACCCTGCTGCGCATCCGCATTCCCACTTAAAACAAGAACCAAGGAGAAACCATGACGATCCGCATCCTGCTGGTGGACGACCACAAGACCATGCTGTGGGGCCTGGAGCGCCTGATCCAGGCCGAGGGCCCGGCTTTCGAGCTGGTCGGCAGCGCCAGCGACGGCGCCGAAGCGACCGCCCTGTGCACCAGCCTGAAACCGGACATCGTGCTGCTCGACCTCGATCTGAAGGGCAGCAGCTCGCTCGAGTTCCTGCCGGCCCTGCTCGAAAACGGCGTCAGCCGCGTGGTGATCCTGAGCGCCAACCGCGACCAGGCGACGCTGGCGTCGGCGGTCAAGCTGGGTGCGCGCGGCGTGGTCAGCAAGGAGGCGCCGACCGAAGACGTGCTGCTGGCGGTGAAGAAAGTGCATGGGGGCGAACTGTGGCTGGATCAGTCGCTGATGCAGGCCTTGCTCGGACAGTTGGTGGCGCCGGCCGCGCCCACGATCAACCCCGAGGCCGGACGCATCGGCTCGCTGACCGCGCGAGAGCGGGAAGTGATCGGCATGATCGTCAAGGGGCAGGGGGCGCTCAACAAGGAATTGGCCGAGCGCGCCTTCATTTCGGAACGCACGCTGCGCAATCACCTCACCACCATTTATCAGAAGCTGGACGTGGCCAACCGGCTCGAGTTGTACGTCTATGCCACCAAGCACGGCTTGTCCTGACAGGGCTGCCCGCCGCCAGGTTGTGCAAGAGAGTTCCTACCGGGCTCTAGTACGAATGTACCGGATGGCCCGGGCACAAGGTACCGTATAAAAAGGGAGTTTTGACGGATGGCAACACTCATGCGTTTGCGTAAAGTTCAGTTCATGCGCTGCGTATCGGATCGTGCGGTACGAAGCAAGTAGCTGTCTGCTTCATCGCGACAATGCCGCATGAACGAGCGCACAAAGCCAAGCAGTTTTTAACTCTCTGAATAGACGACTTAAGGAATTATCATGACCTTCATCAAAAACTTCATCCAGAACGAAGACGGCGTTACCGCAATCGAATACGCCCTGATCGCAGCACTGATCGCCGGCGTCATCGCTGTCGGCGCCGGCCTGCTGGGCACCAACGTCAACGCCCTGTTCAATACCCTGGCTGGCAAGATCAAAGCCACCTGAACGAATTCGCTCCGGCGCCACGTCGGTGCAACTAGTCCGGAACGCTCACGCGTTCCGGACTTTTTTTTTGGGCTCTGTTCGCGTTAGCCAGGTGAATCAGCGCGAGCAGCCCCTGTCTGATCCATGGTCGAGGTAACTCATGGAGCGACTGCCGTGCAAGCGTTGTTATTCGAGGACGTGTTCGCACTGCTGACGGGCTTGCAACTGCGTACCGATGAGCTTGGCCGGCTGCGCGCCTGGCTTGCTGCCATCGTCGATCCTGGCCAATGCCTGGCCCTCATCGCGCAAGCCGCCGGCATCCCGCCTTGTCCTCGTTGCCGATGCAAGCAGGCCCGTCGCTGCGGCAGTGCCAGCGGCTTGCAACGGTTTCGCTGCTGCCATTGCACGCGACACGCTTCCGGGCCATCGTCAGCCGTTACCTCATCAATTATTCAGGATGGCAGCGCGTCCTCGACGATCGCCGCTTGACCAGCCCCGTCCTGCTGCTGTGGGCAGCGGTGCAGTTCGGCAAACAATGCTGACGTTTGCCTGGAACCGGTCTCAGTAGGCGAGAGTCGCTTCTGCCGCGCCTGACGGGTGCAGGCGGCGTTGCGCGTCGTCGCGTGGCTTGACACGTGGCCGCCTCGCGCCTTGCCTGCACTTGCCATGCATCCCCATGATCTCCCCTCCGCCTGCTGAGACAGGTGCTTAACTAACGCGAACAGAGCCTTTATTTGCTTTGTTTGCGTTAGCAGCAAGCGCGAGCACGAGTGCTTGGAACCTATCCCGGTAGGTGAGAGTTGTTCCTGCCGCGCCCGACATGCGCGCGATGGCTGACGGCCACCAGCACGCCTCTTCAGCAACCCGGTCAGGAACCCGTCCTCGCTGGCCCTGGTACCAAAGTACCAACTGCGCCCGGCGCAACGTACCGTGCAAAAAGGGAGTTTTGACAGATGGCAACACTCAGCCGTTTGCGTAAAGTTCAGTTCATGCGCTGCGTATCGGATCATGCGGTACGAAAGCAACAGGACAGGAGCAAACGTGTACGACAACGGGGACCAGCCGGAACGGCAGTATGAACGCAGTGAAGGCCCAGCCATGGCGTACGTTGTTCTCACGACCCTGATCGCAGTCGTCTGCTTCATTGCGGCGATGGCCGCATGGACGTGCGCATAAGGCCAAGCAGTTTTAACTCTCTGAATACATTACTTAAGGATTGACCATGACCTTCATCAAAAACTTCATCCAGAACGAAGACGGCGTTACCGCAATCGAATACGCCCTGATCGCAGCACTGATCGCCGGCGTCATCGCTGTCGGCGCCGGCCTGCTGGGCACCAACGTCAACACGCTGTTCAACACCCTGGCCGGCAAGATCAAGGCCACCTGATCGAATTCGGCCCGGCCCCCAGGCCGGCGCCCCCGACATCCGGAACGCTCGCCCGTTCCGGATTTTTTTCGTCTGGCGCTTTCACTCGTGCGCCCCGTTCCACCCCCGTCCTGCCCCGTTGTATGTCTTGAAACGCCCTGGTACCAATGTACTAGGCGGCCCCGGCACAAGGTACCGTACAAAAAGGGAGTTTTGACGGATGGCAACAATCAAGCGCCTGCGTAAGATTCAACTCATGCGCTGCGTATCGGATCATGCGGTAAAGCAGCAACAGGATAGGAGCCAGTGTGTACGACCACCAAGACCAGCCGGAGCAGCAGTATGAACGTAGTGAAAGCCCGGCCCCGGTCATTGCGTACATGGTGCTCATAACCCTGATCGCAGTCGTCTGCTTTATTGCGGCAATGGCCGCATGGACGAGCGCATAAGCCAAGCAGTTTTTAATTCCCAATATAAATTTTAAGGAACTACCATGACCTTCATCAAAAACTTCATCCAGAACGAAGACGGCGTCACCGCAATCGAATACGCACTGATCGCTGCACTGATCGCCGGCGTCATCGCTGTCGGCGCCGCCGCACTGGGCACCAACGTCAACACCCTGTTCAACACCCTGGCCGGCAAGCTGACCAACGTCAAATAATTCTTGACCCCCGGCGCCATACGGCGCCACCGATCCGGAACCGCCGTCGGCGTTCCGGATTTTTTTTACCCGGAGCTTTCCTTGTCATCCCTGCCACTCCTGTTACTGTTTGCATTACTCGCTGCCGCCGTCGCCCACGATGTGCGGGCACGCCGTATCCCGAATGCCATCGTGTTTCCAGGTGCGCTGGCGGCAATCGCGCTGCACGCGCTGCTGCCGGGCGGGCAGGGCTTGTTCGGGGTGCCGATGGGCGGCCTCGGGGTCCTGTCGGCGCTGGGCGGCTGGTCCCTCGGCCTGGCGATCCTGATGCCGATGTACGCGCTGCGCCTGATGGGCGCCGGCGACGTCAAGCTGCTGGCGATGGTGGGCGCCTTCGTCGGCGCCGGCCAGATCCTCGCGGTGGCAATCGCCACCCTGCTGGCCGGGGGTGTGCTGGCGGTATGCTGGGCGCTGTGGCAGGGCAGCCTGCGCCGGCTGCTGGGCAATGCGCTGCAGATGGTGCTGCATAGTGGCCTGTCGGGCCTGGCCGGTGGGGCAGTGCAGGTCGAGGCGCCGGCCGCGGCCAGCGGGCGTCTGCCGTACGCAGTGGCGATCGCCACCGCCACGGTCGGCTGCGTAATGTGGCTGCGCACCTTCGGGGAGCTGCCGCTGTGAACGCGCCCCAGCAGATTTTGCCGTCCGACCTGCGCGCACCGCGCACGGTCGAAGAGACCGGCCTGCCATTCCTGTTCCTGACCGAGCTGCTGTCGAAGGTGTTGTTCCAGCGCGGCCAGATGCGTCTGCCCGAGCTGGCGGCGCACCTGAAACTCAGTGTCGGCGTGATCGACCCGCTGGTGGTGTTCCTGCGCAGCGAAAAACTGTGCGAAGTGGCGCGCGTCGGCAACAGCGGCACCGATGCCGATTTGTCGTACGTGCTGACCGAAGCCGGGCGCGCCCGCGCCGCCGCGGCGATGGCGCGCAACGCCTACGCCGGACCGGCGCCGGTGACCCTGGCCGCCTACACGGCGCAGGTGGCGGCGCAGAGCGTGGCCGAAGTGCACGTCACGCGCGCCGCCATGAACGCCACGTTCGACGGCGTCGTGGTCAACCAGCACGTGCTGGCGCAACTGGGCGCGGCCATGAATTCGGGCCGCGCGCTGTTCATGCACGGCCTGGCCGGCAGCGGCAAGACCTACCTGGCCGAGCGCCTGCGCGACCTGTTGGTTGGAACAATTTCGGTGCCGCATGCGCTGATGGTCGACGGCGAAGTGATTCCCTTCTTCGACAGCGTGCAGCACGTGGTGGAAGGCGAATGCGAAGCGCGCTCTGGCGGCGGCCTGGATCGCGGCGCCGCGCCCGACGCGCGCTGGGTACGCTGCGTGCGCCGTCCGGCGGCCCTCGCCGGCGGTGAACTGATGCTCGACATGCTCGACCTGCGCTTCGACCCGAACACCCGCCTGTATCAGGCACCGCCGCACCTGAAGTCGAACGGCGGCATCTTCATCATCGATGACCTGGGCCGTCAGCGCTGCACCCCGGAAGCGTTGATGAACCGCTGGATCGTGCCGATGGACCGCAACGTCGATTACCTGACGCTGCACACCGGCCACACCTTCCAGGTGCCGTTCGACGTGATCGTGGTGTTCTCGTCGAACTTCGTGCCGCAGCGCCTGTCGGATGGCGCTTTCCTGCGCCGCCTCGGCTACAAGATCGAGGTGCCGCCGGCGTCCACCGGCGAGTATGCCGAGCTGTTCCAGCAAGCCTGCGCCGGTATCGGCGTTGTGGTGGAAGAGGGCATGTTCAGCCAGATGTTCGACTACCTGCTCGACCTGCACCGGCGCCACGGCGTGCCGCTGCTGGCCTGCTACCCGCGCGACCTGGTACGCCAGCTGCGCGACCTGGCGCGTTTCGAAGAACGCGCCCCGACCCTGAGCCGCCACACGCTGGACTGGGCCTGGGATAACTACTTTGCGTCCGGCACCCCCGGCCGCCCCGCTGAACTGGAACGCCGCGAGCGCGCTCCGCTCGACAACAGAATGGAGAAACACTGATGCGCAATTCGAGGGCATTCCTGATCATCGGCGTGGCGCTGGCACTGGCGCTGGGCGCCGTGGTGCTGGCCGCCAAATGGATGGGCGAACAGGGCGCCGCCGGCTCCCGTGTGGTGGTGGCCGCGCTTGACGTCGGCCAGGGTTCACGCCTGGCAGCGGCCAACCTGACGCTGGTCGAATGGCCGGCCGGCGCCGTGCCGCCGGGCGCGGTGCTCGACCCCAAGCTGCTCGAAGGCCGGGTCGCACGCACCGACATCGCCCGCGGCGAACCGGTGCTGGAGTCGAAACTGGCCCCGGCCGGCACCCTGGGCGGCCTGTCGGCGGTGGTCTCGGCCGGCCAGCGCGCCATGACCGTGCGCGTCAACGATGTGGTCGGCGTGGCCGGCTTCGCGCTGCCGGGTAACTTCGTCGACATCCTGGTCAACCTGCAAGCGCCAGGCGCCGACTTCGGCCAGCGCGAAGCATCGATCTCGAAGATCGTGCTGGAGCGGATCCTGGTGCTGGCCGTGGCCCAGGACTCGGTGGTGGACGACACCAAGCCGCGCGTGGTCAATGCCGTGACGCTGCAACTGACGCCGGACCAGGTCGAGAAACTCGACCTGGCGCGCTCGATCGGCACGCTGTCGCTGGTGCTGCGCAACCAGATCGATCCGCAGCCCGCCAACACCGGTGGCGCCACCCGTGAATCGGTGCTTGGCCTGCCGCCGGCGAAAGCCGTCGCTGCGGCGCCCGCTCCGGCACCTGCCGCGGCCCCGGCCCCGGCCGGCGCTGCCCCGGCGGCGCGCACCGGGCCGCCGCGCCGCCCGGATGGCGTGATGGTCATCCGCGGCCTCGGCGCCGCCTCGCAGTGATCCGGCCACCTGCGCCGGCCCCGTATCCATCGAATCGAATGAAGATCGTCATGACTCCCCTGACCAACAAGACCCTGCTGGCGTGCGCGCTGGCCCTGGCGATGGACGCCAGCTACGCCGCCGGCGCCAAGAGCGCCGCGACCCCGGCAGCCGCACCAGTTGCCGGCTGCATCGACCTGCGCAGCGATGCGCCGCTGCGGATCGACCTGGTGCGCGGCAAGTCGCAGATCAAGCGCTTCTGCACCCCGGCTTCGCAAGTGACCGTCGGCGCGCCCGAAGTGGCCGACGTGGTGGTGCCCAGCGCCACCGAAGTGGTGCTGGTGCCGCGCAGCGTCGGCAGCACCAACATGATCGTCTCCGGCCGCGGCGCCGGCAGCGACAAACGCTCGATCGTGATCGACATCGAAGTCGGCATCGACACCAGCGTGCTGCGCGCCCAGTTCGACCGCATGTTCCCGCAAGAGAAGGACATCCGCATCGGTAACAGCGGTAACACGCTGATCCTGTCCGGCACCGTGAGCGACGCGATGGTGGCCAGCCAGCTGATGGACCTGGCGACTGCCTTCCACGAAGGCGCGTCGCTGGTCTCGGGCGGCACCGAAGCCGGCTACGTGCCGGCCGAAGCAGCCGGCGTGGTCGCGTTGGCCTCGCTCCTGAGCAGCGCGGCGGCGATTCCTGGAGCGGCGACTGCGCCGTCCAAGGTCAGCCGGCCGGAAGTGTCGGCGCCGAGCCGCAAGGTGCTCAACATGCTCAGCGTGGCCGCGCCGCAGCAGGTGATGCTCGAAGTGAAAATCGCCGAGGTCTCCAAGTCGCTGGTCGACCAGCTGGGCGTCAAAGCCGGCTACACCAAGACCAACGGCAGCTGGACCTACGGCATCCTGTCGAACCTGCTCACCGGCAGCGCCAGCAGCGTGAGCGCACTCGGCAGCGGCATCAAGGGCTTGACGGTCGACGGCGAAAACCGCGACGGCCTGGTCAAGATCCTGGCCGAGCCGAACGTGATGGCGATCAGCGGCCAGGAGGCCAGCTTCCTCGCCGGCGGCAAGATCTTTATCCCGGTGGCGCAGAACGGCGCCGCCGGCAACAACACCATCACGCTCGAAGAGAAGGAATACGGCGTGGCCGTGCGCTTCACGCCGACCGTGCTCGGTAGCGGCGCGATCAACCTGCGCGTGGCGCCGGAAGTGTCGGAGATTAACCGCGAAGGCATCGGCGTGAGCATCAACGGCTCCAGCACCCGCGCCATCCTGCCGGCGTTTACCACCCGCCGCGCATCGACCACGGTGCAGCTGCAGGACGGCCAGAGTTTCGCCATCGGCGGCCTGATTCGCAACAACGTCACCAGCAGCATCAACCGCTTCCCGTTCCTGGGCGAGGTGCCGGTGCTGGGCACGCTGTTCCGCAGCAGCGACTTCCAGAACGACCGCACCGAACTGGTGTTCATCATCACGCCGCACCTGGTCAAACCGATGGAAACCGTGCCGGCGCTGCCGACCGATACTTATGTGGCGCCGACCCGCAGCGAATTCCTGCTCGAAGGTAAACACGAAGGCGCCGCGCGCACCGCAAAGGACAAGCAATGAACCAACTTCACCTGATCGTCAGGGCCGTGGCGCTGGCGGCCGCCCTGGGCGGCTGCGCCACCACCGGTGCACCGCACGACAGCGTGCGCAGCATCGGCCCGGCCACCGACGGCGCCAGCGTGCGCGCCATCCTCGCGCGCCAGATCGCCGCACCGATACCGCAGCGCCGCGCCGCCACCATCGAGGGCGCCACCGCCGTCGAAATCTACAAGAACTATGCCAACTCGTACGACAATCCGCGTGCGCAGCCGGCCGGTTCGGCGTTCGGCCGCTAGGAGTTCATCGTGAAAATCGCAATCCTTTCGCGCGACGAGCGCCACCTGATCGAACTGGCGCGCCAGCTGCGCAATCGCCCCGGCACCGACGAAGTCGACATGATCGCCGGCACCGCGGCGCGCCTGTCGACCATGTCCGACGAAGCCGTTCCTGACGTCTTGATCGTCGATGGCCCAAGCGCCGATGACGGAGAGCTCGACCAGCTCGAGAGCGTCGGCCAACTGTTCCCGCGCATGGCCTTCATCGTGCTCACCGCCGACCTGTCGCAGGAATTCCTGCTGCGCGCGATGCGCGCCGGCGTGCGCGAAGTGTTGCCGGCCGCGCCCAGCCCTGCGGCGCTGGCCCAGGCGCTCGACCGCGCCGCCGAAAAGCTGGGCAGCCATGGCGCCGCCCAGGGCGATGTGCTGGCCTTCATTTCGTGCAAGGGCGGCAGCGGCTCGACCTTCCTGGCCACCAACCTGGCGTATGCCTTGTCGGCCGGCGGCAGCAAGCGCGTGGCGCTGATCGACATGAATCTGCAGTTCGGCGACGCCTCGCTGTTCGTGTCGGACAACAAGCCGCTGGCCACGCTGTCGGATGTGGCCACGCAAATCCATCGCCTCGACCCATCGTTCCTGGCCTCGAGCATGGTCAGCGTGACCCCGAACTTCAGCGTGCTGGCCGCGCCGTCGGACCCGGCCCACGCCAGCGACGTCAAGCCGGAACACGTCGACGCGATCCTGAAACTGGCGCGCCGCCAGTACGATTTCGTGGTGCTCGACGTCGGCCGCAGCCTGGACCCGGTCTCGATCCGCGCCCTCGACCATGCCGACACCATCTACCCGGTGCTGCAAATGACGCTGCCGTACATCCGCGACGGCAAGCGCCTCCTGACCGTGTTCCGCAACCTGGACTACGGGCGCGACAAGGTGCAGCTGATCATCAATCGCTACGACAAGAACGGCGACATCAAGCTCAAGGACCTGGAAGAAGCGTTCGACACCGAGATCGGCATCACCATGCCGAACAACTACGACTCGGCCGCCAAGTCGGTGAATCAGGGCGTGCCGATCACGCGCCTGGCGCCGGACAGCCCGCTCTCGGCAGCCTTGGTCGAGATGGCGCGCCGCCTCACCGGCGAATCCGCGCCGCAGCAAACCGAGGGCCTGATGGCCCGCATGTTCAAGCGCCGCACCGGCGCACCAGACCGGAGGAAAGCACGATGACTTCGCCGATTTCGCTGCGCGAACGCCTCGGCAGCACCAGCTCGACCCCGCGTCCGGTCGCCCAGCGCGGCCCGATCGATAACCGGGCTTACCACCAGCTCAAAGCGCGCATCCACGAGGCGCTGCTCGACCGGGTCGACCTGGAAAGCATGCAGCGTTTGAGCGCCGACCAGGTGCGCCAGGAGCTGCGCCTGCTGGTCGAGCGCCTGCTCGAAGAAGAGATGGTCGTCATCAACGACGCCGAGCGCAAGACCCTCACGCGCGACATCCAGAACGAGATGCTGGGCTTCGGTCCGCTGGAACCGTTGCTGGACGACCCGACCGTGTCGGACATCCTGGTCAACACCCACAAGCAGGTGTATGTCGAGCGCCGCGGCAAGCTCGAACTGACCGACGTCACCTTCAACGACGACGCCCACTTGATGAAGATCATCGACAAGATCGTCTCGCGCGTGGGCCGCCGCATCGACGAATCGAGCCCGATGGTCGACGCCCGTCTGCCGGATGGCTCGCGGGTGAATGCGATCATCCCGCCGCTGGCGATCGATGGCCCGGTGATGTCGATCCGTCGCTTCTCGGCCGACCCGCTGCGCCTGGCCGACCTGGTCGCCTACGGCAGCATGACCGCCGATATGGCCGAAGTGCTGCAGGGCCTGGGCAAGGCCAAGGTCAACATCGTGATCTCGGGCGGCACCGGTAGCGGCAAGACCACCATGCTCAATGTGATCTCGGGCTTCATCAACCACAACGAGCGCATCGTGACGGTGGAAGACGCGGCCGAACTGCAGCTGCAGCAGCCGCACGTGGTGCGCCTGGAGACCCGTCCTGCAAACATCGAAGGACGCGGCGAAGTAACCCAGCGCGCGCTGGTGAAAAACGCGCTGCGGATGCGCCCCGACCGCATCATCCTGGGCGAGGTGCGCGGCGAAGAAGCGATGGACATGCTCGGCGCGATGAACACCGGCCACGAAGGCTCGATGGCGACCATCCACGCCAACACCCCGCGCGATGCGCTGACGCGCCTGGAAAACATGATCAGCATGGCCGCGCCGAACCTGCCCCCGAAAGCCATGCGCCAGCAGATCGCTTCCGCGGTCGGCGTCGTGGTCCAGGTGTCGCGCCTGACCGACGGCAAGCGCAAGGTGCTGTCGATTTCCGAGATCACCGGCATGGAAGGGGAGGTGATCACGATGCAGGAGATCTTCACCTTCCGGCAGACCGGCGTGAGCGACGACGGCACCGTGCAGGGCCAGTCGGTGGCCACCGGCGTGCGTCCGCACTTCGCCGAGCGCCTGCGTACCTTCGGCGTGAACCTGGCGCCGCACATCTTCGAGCCGCGCTGACCGGCGCCTGCATGAGAGCCATGGATACCACTTTCATCCTGTTTATCGCGATGCTGTTCGTCGCTGTCCTGCTGCTGGTGTGGGGCGTGGTCAGCGGCTGGCAGGCGCACCGCGACCCTGAAGCGGATCGCATCGCGCGCCGCCTGCGCAACGTGATCGGCCTCGAAGCGCGCGAACTCGACGTCACCATCGTCAAGGAGCGGCGCCTGAGCGACAGTCCCGAGCTGGACGCGCTGCTGCGCCGCCTGCCGGGCACGCGCCGGCTCGACCGCATGCTGCAGCAGGCCGGCGCCCACTATCTGGTGGCGCGCCTGGTGGCGCTGTGCGGCGCCTTCCTGCTGCCGGGATTATTGCTGGCGATCTGGCTCGGCCTGCCGGGCTACACCTGGCTGTTGCTCGGCCTTGCCACGGCCAGCCTGCCGCTGATGCAGCTCACGCGTGCGCGCGAGGCGCGCCTGACCCGTTTCGAGCGCCAGTTGCCCGAGGCGCTGGACATGATGAGCCGCGCGATGCGCGCCGGCCATGCGTTTCCGACCGCGCTCAAACTGGTGGCCGAGGAAGTGACGGCGCCGCTGGGCGAAGAATTCAAGGCCGCGTTCGACGAAGTCAATTTTGGCGTCTCGATGGGCGACGCACTGAGCAACCTGGCCCAGCGCGTGCCGAGCATGGACTTGCAGTACTTCGTGGTCGCGGTGCTGATCCAGCGCGAGAGCGGCGGCAATCTGACCGAGCTGCTGACCTCGATCAGCACCATCATCCGCGACCGCCACAAGCTGGCCGGCCAGGTGCGCGTGCTGTCGGCCGAGGGCCGCATCTCGGCCTGGGTGCTGTGCCTGCTGCCATTCGGCGCCGGCTTTGCCATGTACATGGCCAATCCCGGCACGATGGGGGTGCTGGTCCACGATCCGGTCGGGCGCAAGATGAGCGGCGCGGCGATCCTGATGATGATTTTCGGTGTGCTGGCGATCCGCAAGATCGTGCGCATCCGCATGTAACCGAACGACGAGCTGCAATGAACAAAGTACAATTTCTGATCCTGGCGGTGCTGTTCCTGTCGATCTTCGGCGGCGCCGCGCTGCTGTTGCTACTGCTCACGCGCGACCCGGTGAAAGAGCGCCTGAGCGCACTCGACGACCGTGATGGCGTCAGCCGCGTGCCGACGCGCAACTGGCGCGAACGCCTGGCACGTCTGGCCGAACCGCTGGCCAAGCTGTCGGTCCCGGCCGAAGGCTGGGAAGGCTCGCCGATCCGCCTGCGTTTCATCAACGCCGGCTGGCGCGCACCATCGACACCGGGCCTGTTCCACGCCGGTAAGACTGCGCTGACGATGGGACTGCCGTTGACCGTGTATCTGCTGCTGCGTCACGACAGCGAACGCGCCATGAGCGTGACGTTCCTGTACCTGATTGCCGCTGCCGCGGTCGGCTACTACGTGCCCGACTTTATCCTCAAGCGCAAGGTCGCCGCGCGCCAGCGCGAGATCTTCGAGAGCTTCCCGGATGCGCTGGACTTGATGACGGTATGCGTCGAAGCCGGCCTGGCGATGGATGCGGCGCTGGCGCGCGTGGGCGCCGAGATCGGCCTGAAAAGCCCGGTGCTGGCCGAAGAGCTGCAACTGGTGACGCTGGAACTGCGCGCCGGCAGCGCCAAGGAAAAGGCGCTGCGCAACCTGGCGCTGCGTACCGGCGTGGAGGATGTCGACAATCTGGCCAAGATGCTGATCCAGGCCGACCGGTTCGGTACCAGCGTCGGGACGGCGTTGCGGGTGCAGTCGGAGCAGTTGCGTACGCGCCGGCGTCAGTTGATCGAAGAGAATGCGGCCAAGATCTCGACCAAGCTGTTGTTTCCGTTGATCTTCTGTATTTTTCCGGCGTTGCTGGTGGTGCTGCTGGGACCGTCGGTGTTGCAGATCATGCGCTCGGTGGGAACGGTGACCGTGGCGCCGGGTTGATCGACTTAGTTGGCTTGACGCAACACTTCATAGGGTGGAGACGGCGGCCGCAACGGATAGCGGCCGCCAATTCAAGATAGTTGATTTGTGAATGGCGGCAATCACAGATCGCAATTTGATTTCTATCTTGGCTGGCACATACTGAAGTCATTCCAGTTCAACGACCAGCGAGAACATCATGTCCACATTGTCCATCCATCCTTCGGCAGCCGTTCAGTTTTCCGCCATGGCGACGTCCGTCTCGCGCTTCGTGCGCGCGTTGTTCGGCGCAGTGCGCGCCGGCGCCAACGACACCGAAGTCTGGGCGCTGTATCGCCAGACGCGCGGTTCGGATGCGGTGTCGCCGGCAGTCATCAAGCGCTTGGCACGGCACGCGCAGACGCACTGAGCGTGGCGCCGGTGTCAATCCTCGTGAAACTCATCGGCCCGCGCAAACAGATCCCAGGCTGAAATGAACAGCGCCGCAATCACCGGCCCGATCACGAAGCCGTTCAGCCCGAACAGCGCCATGCCGCCCAGCGTCGAGAGCAGGATGACATAATCCGGCAGCTTGGTATCCTTGCCTACCAAAATCGGGCGCAGGATATTGTCGACCAGGCCGATCACCAGCACGCCATACGCGGCCAGCACGATGCCTTGCCAGGTGGCCCCGCTGACCAGAAAATAGATCGCCACCGGTCCCCACACCAGCGCCGCGCCCACCGCCGGCAGCAGCGACAGCATCGCCATCACCACGCCCCACAGCAGCGCGCCCGGCACGTCCAGGATCCAGAAGATCAAGCCGCCCAGCGCGCCTTGCGCCATCGCCACCAGCACATTGCCCTTGACGGTGGCGCGGATCACGGTAGTGAAATTCTGGAACAGGCGGTGCTTGTAGTTGGCGCTCAGCGGCACCGCGCGCTGGATGCGGGCGGCCAAGATGCGGCCGTCGCGCAGCAAAAAGAACAGCAGGTACAGCATGATCGTGATGCTGACCACGAAATCGAGCGTGTTGCGGCCCCAGTTGAGGGCGTAGCGCGCAGCCGACTGGCTGATCTGGGCGGCGGCGTCGGTAATCTTGGTTTCGAGCGTGGCCAGGTTGGTCAGCTCGAAGCGCTCCAGGAGCGACGTCGCCCAATCGGGCAGCGCAGCGATGATCTGCTGGAAGTAGGCCGAGAAATTGATGTCGCCCGAGCCGATGCGTACGTAAATGGCGGCGGCCTGGTCAACCAGCGAGGCGGCGATCAGCGTCAGCGGAAAAATCACCATCAGCAGGATCACCAGCAGCGACAGCAGCGCCGCCCAGGTGGGTTTGCCCTTGGTCGCGCGCAGGAAGCGCGACTGCAGCGGGGCGAACACGATGGCGAACACCACGCCCCAGAAGATGGCGCCGGAATACGGCAGCAAGATCCAGAAGAAGGCGATCGTCACCAGCGTCAATAGAAGCAGGAAGGAATTCTGGGGCAGCGTGTATTGCTTCATTTGTTGGTGCGGAGTAGTTGTTGTTGACGGATCATAAACCATCGCCAGCGGTTTTCTCTGCGCTGTCGTTACAACGGGCAAGTAAAGCCGATTAATGACCCGTGCGTCATTTTCGCAACACTTCTATCCAATCGTGCGCATTGGCAAACTGTCATCTTGCGATAATTAAATGTCGCCGCGCCAAGACTTAGTCTGGCGGGCCTGTTGACCGACCCTTGCCTTGATTGGAGAATAAAAAATGTTTCGCGCTGATTCCCGTACTCGTTCGTCCCTGACCGCCAAGCTGCTCAAAGGCGCGCTGCTGGTGAGCACCGCCGTTGCCGGCATGGCCCAGGCCCAGACGCAGTCCACGATTTCGCCTGCTCTGGATCGCATGAGCATTTCCGCCGGCGCGTTCTACGCCGAGCCGAAGATCCACCTGGGCGCCAACTCGGACGAGTTCGGCCGTCTGGACACCCCCGACGAGAAGATCGACGAGGAAACCCTGCCGCGCCTGAAAGCCGACATCCTGTTCGGCGCCAATCACGGCCTGTCGTTCGATTACTTCCGCTACAACGAAAAATACAGCGGCGACTTCGCCGGCAGCACCGTCTATGAAGGCCGCAACGTCGACGCCACCGCCGAAGGCAACGCCAAGCTGCGCATCGAGCTGGCGCGCCTGACCTACAAATACTGGTTCGGCGGCGAGAAGGACGTGTTCGGCGTCGGCCTGGGCGCGGCTTACCTGCGCGGCAAGATCTCCGGTTCGGCCAGCGCCACCGTGAACGCCACCAACCCGGTCGAGACCGCAAGCTGGAGCGGCTCCGCGTCGGCCAGCGACAGCGCCTACGCACCGGTGATCGACCTGGCATGGCGCCACTCGTTCAACGAACAATGGCGCATGTACGTCGAAGCGTCGGGCGTCAAGAAGAACGGCGGCAGCACCGAAGGCCACGTCTACAACGGCGCCGTCGGCGTGGAATGGTTCCCGCACAAGAACGTCGGCCTGGTGCTGGACTACGGCATCCAGAAGATCGCCCTGCAGCGCAACAACGAACGCGCTGCCGAGCTGGACCTGAAACTGACCGGCCCATCGGCGTACGTCAAGGTCCGCTTCTGAAGCGGCTGTGCATCCGCGCCAGGCTGAAACGCGCGCTCAGTTGCTGCCGGTCATGATACATAGTGCTATAGCATGATGAACGAAAGACTGGCATGAAACCTGGGGAGCTGATCGGCTGTCACGACTGCGGATGCCTGTACCAATGGCAGCCGCTGGCGGAGCGCGAACGCGCGCGCTGCCAGCGCTGCCAGCTCGAACTATACCGCTGGCACGCATCCGGACCGACCGCGCAGACCGACGCCATGGTGGCGTTGACGCTGGCCGCGGTGCTGGTGTTCTTGCTGGCCCAGGCTTTCCCTATCGTCACCCTGCAGATGGCCGGCATGACGTCCGGCGTCACCTTGTTGCAGGCAGTCGGCGTGTTGTGGGGCGAGGGGATGGGCGTGATCGCCACCATGGTGCTGCTGTGCGCCATCGTGTTCCCCGGCCTTGAACTGAGTGCCTTGCTGTACGTCGCCATCGGCCTGCGCCATCGGCGCCGTGTGCCCGGATTCAACCTGGTGCTGCGCACCGTGCAGGGCGCCCGCCATTGGGCCATGACCGAAGTGCTGATGATCGGCATCCTGATTACCGTCATCAAGATGACCAGCCTGGCACGGGTAGTACTCCATCCGGGCCTGTTCGCGTTTGCCTTCCTCACCATTTTATGTGCGATCGTGATGCGCTACGAGCCGCGCGCGCTGTGGGCGCTGGCCGACCGCCAGGTGCCGCAGCCGGACAACGTGCGCCATGCGGCTGCCGCACACCACACCCATGAACACCATCATCATCACGCTGCACCCGCGCGTCAGGAAGAACTGATCGCCTGCGATACCTGCGGCCTGGTCAATCGTCTGGACGACGACGCGGGCGACAACGGCGGCGCCGCCAGGCCGGCCGCGCGCACCGGCAAGCATTGCTGCCGCTGCGGTGCGTCGCTGCACCGCCGCATTCCGAACAGCATCGGCTGGACCTGGGCCATGCTGGCCGCCGCCACGCTGTTGTACATTCCCGCCAACCTGCTGCCGGTGATGTACACCCAGTCGGTCGGCGGCACCGAGGGCGACACCATCATGAGCGGCGTGCTGCTGTTCTGGAATACCGGTTCGCAGGGCCTGGCCATCATCATTTTTGTCGCCAGCGTGGTGGTGCCGGTGTCGAAACTGGTGGCGCTGGCCTGGCTCAACGGCTCGGCGCAGTTGCAGTCGCGCGCGGCGCCGCTGGCGCGCACCCGCGCCTACCGGGTGGTGGAATTCATCGGCCGCTGGTCGATGCTCGATATTTTCGTGGTCACGCTGACGGTGGCGCTGGTGCGCTTCGACCTGTTGGCCGTGATCACTGCCGGTCCCGGCGCGATCGCGTTCGGCTGCGTGGTCATCCTGACGATGGTCGCCTCCGCACAGTTCGACCCGCGCCTGATCTGGGACCCGATCGATTCATATGGAGAACAACAACATGTCTGAACAGGACGGCGTACGCCCGCCTGCATCTTCCGCAGTGCCACCCGATCCCAGCCCGAGGCCGCCCTGCGTGCGCTCGGCGGCGCCGACACCGGCGATCGATCGCCCCAGCCGCTGGCTGCCTTCCCTGATCTGGCTGATCCCGGTACTGGCCGCCATCATCGGCGCCTGGCAGGTCGCAGTCTGGCTCGGCAACCAGGGCCCGACGATTACCGTCACCTTCTCGACCGGCGACGGCATCGAGGCCGGCAAGACCAAGGTCAAGTTCCGTGACGTCGACATCGGCCAGGTGGTCGCGGTGCGCCTCGGACAAGATGCCAGCAAGGTCGAAGCCGAAATCGAGATGGCCAAGGAGGCGCGCCGTTTCGCCGCCGAGGACAGCCGCTTCTGGGTGGTGCGCCCGCAGATCGGCGCCGGCGGGGTGACTGGCCTGAACACGATTCTCTCGGGCGCCTACATCGGCGCCGCGCCCGGCGCCAAGGAAACCACGAGCGAGCATTTCACCGGCCTGGAAGCGCCGCCGGCAGTGCCGTATGGCCTGAAGGGACGCGAATACCGCCTGCATGGCGACAACCTCGGCTCGGTTGCGCCCGGTTCGCCCGTGTACTACCGGCGCATCAAGGTCGGCCAGATCGCTTCGATCGCGCTCGACGCGAGCGGGCAGGGGATCGACATGTCGGTATTCGTCGAAGACAAGTACACCGGCCTGGTCGGGCCCGACACGCGCTGGTGGCATGCCAGCGGCGTCGACCTGCGCCTGGACGCCAGCGGCCTGAAACTCAACACCCAGTCGCTGGCGGCGCTGGCCACCGGCGGCATCGCTTTTGAAACCGTGGACGGACGCAAGCCCGACGCGCCGGCCCCGGCCGGGGCGCGCTTCGTGCTCGCCGAAGACCGCACTGCCGCGCTGCGCGCGCCGGACGGTCCGGCGGTGAGCGCGGTGCTGTATTTCGATGGCTCGCTGCGCGGGCTGGCGGTCGGTGCAGCGGTCGACTTCCGCGGCATCGCGCTGGGCGAAGTGCGCAGCATCGGCGTCGAATTCGACCGCTCGACGCGCAAACTGAACATGCCGGTCACGGTCGACCTGTATCCGGGCCGCCTCGGCCAGTCGTTCCTCGAAACGCTCAACAGCAGCGGTGGCGGCGACGCGCTCGCCGCGATGGTGGGACGCGGCCTGCGTGGCCAGCTCAAGAACGGCAACCTGCTCACCGGCCAGCTGTATGTGGCGCTCGACTTCCACCGCAATGCGCCGAAAGCCGAGCTGGCCATGAAATCCGGCCAGCTGGTGTTCCCGACCGTGCCGGGGCAACTCGACGAACTGCAGACGCAGGTGGCCAACATCGCCCGCAAGCTCGACAAGATCCCGTTCGACGAGATCGGCAATAACCTGAACAAGACGCTGATCCAGGCCAACGCCCTGATCGCGCGCCTCGACAGCCAGGTGATGCCGGAAATGCGCGACACCCTGGTCGCGGCCAAGCAGACCTTCGCCAGCGCCGAAAGCCTGCTGGCACAGGATTCGCCGCTGCAATCGGACCTGCGCCGCGCGCTGACCGAAGTGACCGACACGATGGACAAGCTCAACGACCTGGCCGACTATCTCGAACGCCATCCGGAGTCGCTGATCCGAGGCAAACCGCAGGAGAAGAAATGACGCGATTCACATTCGCACGCAACATCCGGCCGCTGAGCGCCGTCGCCCTGGCCGCGGCGCTGGCCGGCTGCGCCAGCGCGCCGCCCGACCAGTTCTATACCTTGACCGACAGCGCCGGGGCGACCAGCAGTGCACCGGCGCAGGCGGCAGCAGCCCCGATCTACATCGAGATGCGTCCGGTCACGGTGCCGGACCAGGTGCGGCGCAACCAGATGGTGGTGGCCAAGGGTGCCGGCCAGGTCGACCTGCTCGAACACCATCGCTGGGCCAGCAAGCTCGACGACCAGATCGGCAGCGCGCTGTCGCTCGGCATTGCCGCGCGTTTGAACGCGGTGGACGTGTACAGCAACCCGGCGCCGGCCGGCGCGCCGGTGTACCGCATCAGCGCCAATGTGCAGCGTTTTGAATCCAAGCTGGATGACTATGCGCTGATCGATGCAGTATGGAGCGTGCGGCGCGCCGGCGAGCGCGAGGTGCTCACCTGCCGTAGCACCTTGCGGGAATCGGCCGGCGCCGGCCACGCGGGATTGGTGGCCGGGCACCGCGCGGCACTGGTCAAGCTGTCCGCGCGCATTGCCGACGCAATCCGCAGCCAGGCTGCGGGACAGGCCACCGGCTGCTGAGCGTAGGAAGAAGGCGTTAGCGGGCGCTGTTGCGGCGGCGAACCCCCGCCAGGCCTGCAGCGCCAAGCGCCAGCAAGGCGAGGCTGGCCGGCTCCGGTACTTCGCCGGGCAGGTCCGGTCCGACCGCAGTTGGCACGATGTGAGGCACGCCGTTCCAGTAGCCGCCTTGCTCGTCGAGGGCAAGCGCCAGATCCGGATCGAGCTCGCCGATGGTGACCATGCCGGACACGGTGCCGGAGAGCAAGCGCGGCGGCACGTCCACGTACAGGTCTGCCATATAGCTGGCGCTGTACGTGAACAGGCCGTCGGCGCCCTGGCTGAAGACCACGCTCAGGTAGGTCTGGTGGTCGCCGCCAAAGTCATCGTCGATGGTGAAGTTGGTCGGCCCGCCGTCGGGGAAGGCGTTGCTGGCGCTCGTAAGCAAGACGGCGCCTTCGCTATCGAAGGGATAGAACTGTTGTCCGTAACCGCCGACGCTGTCGCTCAGATTGAATGAGAAGAAGGCAATCGACTGGTCGGTATCGTGTTGGACGATGAAGCCGTCCAGCCCGTTTTGACCGGCATGCAGGTTGTACTGGATGTAGCCAGCAGATGCGTTGAGTGAGAATAACGTGGCTGCTGCAAATGCGATTATTTTTTTGATCATGGTCAGGTCCCAGTTGAGGAGAGTGCAACACTGCTTGCTCAGCAAGTTGCATACCAGCTGGTTCCTGTCCTGCCAAAACAAGACCCTGGGTCGAACTGCGATACACATCGCATTCAGCGTGTAAATATTCTCGACAGAACGTCGTGCGCTTGCTTACTCAAACCGGGTAGCGCATCGCCACGTTGCAGCGCTCATAGCGGGCGCCGTAGCGCGCCATGATGTCGGCGTCATGCCGAAAGCCGGCCTTCCCGTACAGGTGGATGGCGGCTTCGCACTTGGCGTTGCTGAGCAGGTAAAGCGGATCGGCGCCCAGTTCGCGAGCGCGTTCGATGACCGCCGCCAGCAGGAATTCACCCGCTTTCAGGCCGCGCGCTTCAAAGCGTACGCCCATCTTGGTCAGCTCGAAACTGCGCTCGCCGGTTTTCTGCAGCGCGCAGGTGCCGACGATGCCCACGCCCGGCGCTTCCACGAACAGGATGTCGCCGCCGGCGTCGATGATGTTCTCGCGCGGATGGCGCAGCACGTCCCGGTCGGTCGCTTCGAGCTTGAACATCGCGCTGATCCACTCGGCATTGATGTCGTGGAAGTGGCTGGCCAGATCGTCGCTGAAGGGGCGGATTCTCAAACCGGCAGGTATGGGGTCGTTCATGATGGTGTTCCGTGAAGCGTGCGGTGGCACTGGAACAGCCGATTTTGCCACAGGCCGCCACCGCGGGTGCGGCAGCGGTTCGTGGCAGGGCGCCTTACGGGATCAGGCGTTCCACGCGCAGGCGCGCGAACAGGTCGAAGAACGACGCGTCGGTGGCTTGATATGCAGTAAAGCCCAGGCGGCGGCTGTTGGCCATGTCGGTCATGACTTCGAGCGGACGACCCAGATCCAGGTCGGTATGCCAGCTTGATGCCAGGCGGCTCAGGTCCGCTTCCACCAGGCCGTGCTTTTGCGCGATCTCGCGCCACAGCGCGTCGTCGTTCGCCATCGCCGCTTCCAGTGGCTGGACGGTGCCGTTGAAACCGGCCGCTTCCACACCGAAGTACGCCGCCAGTTTCGGCCACAGCCAGCTCCACCGGAACACGTCGCCATTGACGATGTTGAAGGCTTCGTTGCTGGCGGCATCGGTATCGGCTGCCCACACCAGCTGCTTGGCCAGCATGCGCGCGTCGGTCACGTCCGACAAGCCGTTCCACTGTGCGGCGGAGCCCGGGAACTGGAATGGACGACCGGTTTCCTTGCAGATGGTGGCGTACACCGCCAGCGTGGTGCCCAGGTTCATGGCGTTGCCGACCGCCAGGCCGATGATGGTGTGCGGACGGTGGATGCTCCAGGTAAAGCGGTCACGCTCGGCAGCGGCGTAGACTTCGTCTTCCTGCGCGTAATAGAAATTGTCGAGCGCCAGGCGCGGCTGCGATTCGCGCAGCGGGGTGTCGGGCAGGGTGCCCGAGCTGGCGTAGGCTTCGAACGGTCCCAGGTAATGCTTCAGGCCCGTGACCAGGGCCACATGGCGCAGGCTTTTCTGGGTCGACAGCGCGTCCAGCAGGTTGCGCACCAGCGCCGCATTGACGCGGATGTTCTCTGTTTCGGTGTCCTGGCGCATCCACGTAGTGATGAAGACGTGGGTCGGATTGACGTCGGCCAGTGCGGCCTTGAGCGCTTCGGCGTCGAGCAGGTCGGCCGCGATGTGGCGTACGCCCGGCAGATCTTGCGGCGCACGGCGCGACAGGCCGACCACGTTCCAGCCGTTGGCCAGCAGTTCGCGCGCGACGTGGTTGCCGCCGATGCCGGTGATGCCCGCGATGAGTGCGGTACGTGTCATGGGTTCTCCCGAATGCATGAAAAAGGCGTCCATTGTAGGACGCCGTCGGGATTCCTGCGCACGCTTGGCCCGAGCCCAACGCCGGTAAAGACGTCCGGCTGCGGCGGGCGCAATGTCAGAACGCGGCGATGCCGGTCTGCGCGCGGCCCAGGATCAGGGCGTGGATGTCGTGCGTGCCTTCATAGGTGTTGACCACCTCGAGGTTGACCATGTGGCGGATGATGCCGAACTCGTCCGAGATGCCGTTACCGCCCAACATGTCGCGCGCGGTGCGGGCGATGTCGAGCGACTTGCCGCACGAATTGCGCTTCATGATCGAGGTGATTTCAACCGCTGCCGTGCCTTCGTCTTTCATGCGGCCCAGGCGCAGGCAACCCTGCAGGCCGAGCGTGATTTCGGTCTGCATGTCGGCCAGCTTCTTTTGTACGAGCTGGTTTGCGGCGAGCGGTTTGCCGAACTGGTGGCGGTCGATGGTGTACTGGCGCGCGGTGTGCCAGCAGTCTTCGGCCGCGCCCAGCGCGCCCCAGGCAATGCCGTATCTAGCCGAGTTCAGGCAGGTGAACGGGCCCTTCAGGCCGCGCACTTCGGGAAAGGCGTTTTCTTCCGGGCAGAACACGTTGTCCATCACGATTTCGCCGGTAATCGACGAGCGCAGGCCGAACTTGCCGTGGATTGCCGGCGCGGACAAACCTTTAAAGCCTTTTTCAAGCACGAAGCCGCGGATCGCGCCTTCGTCGTCCTTGGCCCACACCACGAACACGTCGGCGACCGGCGAATTGGTGATCCACATCTTTGAGCCGGTGAGCGAATAGCCACCATCGACCTTGCGCGCGCGCGTCACCATCGAGGCCGGATCGGAACCGTGGTTCGGTTCGGTCAGGCCGAAGCAGCCGATCCATTCGCCGGTGGCGAGCTTCGGCAGGTATTTTTGTTTGGTCTCTTCGTTGCCGAATTCGAAGATCGGCACCATCACGAGGGATGACTGCACGCTCATCATCGAGCGGTAGCCGGAATCGACGCGTTCGACTTCGCGCGCGATCAGGCCATAGGCGACGTAGTTCAGGGCCGGGCCGCCGTACTGCTCGGGAATCGTCGGGCCGAGCAGACCGAGGTCGCCCATCTCGCGGAAGATCGAATTGTCCATCGACTCGTGGCGGAATGCTTCCAGGATGCGTGGTTTCAGCTTGTCCTGGCAATACGCGGCGGCGGCGTCGCGCACCATGCGCTCATCGTCAGTCAGCTGGCTATTGAGCAGCAGTGGATCGTCCCAGTGGAATGCGGCTTTGGTTTTCATGATGGTCTCGTTATAAGTAATCGTTACATGTTCGGGTAATTCGGCCCGCCGCCGCCTTCCGGCGTGACCCAGACGATGTTCTGGGTCGGGTCCTTGATATCGCAGGTTTTACAGTGCACGCAGTTCTGGGCGTTGATTTGCAGGCGGTCGCGGCCCTCGTCGGTCTTCACGTATTCGTACACGCCGGCCGGGCAGTAGCGGCTTTCCGGGCCGGCGTACTTGGCCAGGTTGACGTCGACCGGCACGCTCGGGTTCTTCAGCGTCAGGTGCACCGGCTGGTCTTCGCTGTGGTTGGTGTTCGAGATGAACACCGACGACAATTTATCGAACGTCAGCTTGCCATCCGGCTTCGGATACACGATCGGCTTGAAGTGCGAGGCGGGCTTGAGGCATTCGTGGTCGGCGTGCTTGTGGTGCAGCGTCCAGGGCGCCTTGCCGCGGAACACGATCTGGTCGATGCCGGTCATGATGGTGCCGATCACCAGGCCCTTGCTCATCCACGGTTTGAAGTTGCGCGCGATGTGCAGTTCTTCGTGCAGCCAGGATTGTTTGAAGGCTTCCGGATAGGCGCTCAGTTCGTCGCCGTAACGGTTTTCGCCCAGCGCTGCAAATGCGGCCTCGGCCGCCAGCATGCCGGTCTTGATGGCGCCGTGGCTGCCCTTGATGCGGCTGGTGTTGAGGAAGCCGGCGTCGCAGCCGATCAGGCAGCCGCCCGGGAATACGGTCTTCGGCAGCGACT